>Ga0116142_10000715_pt1 | contig 42698 bp, 33 predicted proteins | sample AD_UKC033_MetaG_FD_89785 | JGI IMG/M metagenome (GOLD analysis project Ga0116142, IMG submission 89785) | Active sludge microbial communities of municipal wastewater-treating anaerobic digesters from USA - AD_UKC033_MetaG | ecosystem: Engineered > Bioreactor > Anaerobic > Digestate | place: USA... | reverse complement strand
TAATTTAAATAAAAAAATTTTTTTTTAAATTTATTAAAATTTTTAAAATTATTTAAAAAAAAAATGTTAAAAAAATTTGGAAAAAAAAAAAAAAGTGTTTTTTTTACCAATTAAAAATTGGGAGTTAAGTATTGAAAGTGACAAATTGAATTATATTATGAGGAGATTAATACTACTGATTATTGTTTTTACGGGAATATTTATAAATTATTCTTATTCTCAGGTTGACTCTCATTTCAGCTTGTTTGAATATTCACAGAACATATATAACCCCGGAGCAGCAGGGAGTAATAACGCTATGTGCGTAACAAGCTTACATCGTCAACAGTGGGTAGGTTGGCCAGAAGGAAGACCTCAAACAACATTATTTTCATTTGACATGCCTTTAGCTGATGTTTTGGGAGTTGGTTTAAATATCAATCAAGATATTCTAGGATTTCAACAAGATTTAAATATAAGTGCTAATGTTGCATACAGGGTAGAGCTTGATCCGGGGATGCTAGGAGTAGGTATTGGCATAGGAATTATTAATAGAGCCATTGATGGAAATTGGATAACATGGCAATCTTTGACAGGAGGGACAGTATATCAAGATCCAGCAGTTCCACATATGGACAATAAAATTGCATTTGACATGAACTTTGGTGCAACTTTAGTTGGTGATGATTTTTGGATTGGCATTTCCACAACCCATTTATTAAGACCTACAATTAATTTTGAAGTTGAATTGCCAAGTTACATTTCTCGCCATTATTATTTAGTTGGCGGATATAATTATTCATTACCCAATCCGTCATTTGATTTAGTTGGTACTGGAATGGTTTTATCAGATGGAAGTACCGTTGAATTTCAAGTAAACGCAAAAATTTTATATAACAAAAGTTTCTGGGGTGGATTGTCGTACAGATATAACGATGCAATAGTTCCAATGATCGGAGTACATTTGATTAATGGTCTTAGTATTGGATACAGCTACGATATAGTAACTTCAAAGGTCGGTTCGTACAATAGCGGGTCACACGAATTGATGGTCAGATATTGCTTCAATCTTAAAGGAGGTAAAACCCCTGGAAGATATAGAAGTGTGAGAAGATTGTAACTATTTAAATATTATTACGTAAAAACAAGACGCAAAATAAAAAATGTATAATTATGAGAAAGCTACTCATCATCAGTACAATAATCATTATCTTCTTAAGTAGTTGTGGATACTACGGAAGTGGTGAATTAACCGGAATTGACAGAAAATTATGGTATACTCCGGATCCTTACGGAATGTTGTTTATTCCTCCCGGCACATATCAGATGGGACCAAGTGATCAGGATGTCCCTTATTCTATGACTGCTCAATCAAAAACAGTTACTATTCAAGGTTTTTGGATGGATGAAACAGAGATTACAAACTCTGAATACAGACAATTCGTTGTTTGGGTTAGAGACTCAATGGCTTTAACAGTTTTAGGTAAAGAAACTAAGAATAGTGTTGATTTTGGTGATATAAGCACAAAGAAAGCGTATCAACCTATAGATTTTATTATTGATGATACAGATGTAACTGAAGAAGAAACTAATTTCATCACTAATATGTATGAAAATGGTGAATTTGATTTTGACGACTATGATAACACTAATTTTCTTGATTGGCTTGGTCCTCTTGACTTTGAAGATCTTGAAATAAAAGGTATTTTAATTAAAAATGAAATCCCAAATAATTTTAATCAAACTTTATATTTGTTACCTCCAGCTGAATTATATCATTTTATGCGTCAAATTGATTTAAATACTGATGCACTTTACTATGAATACTTTTGGATTGATTTAAAACAAGCTGCAGAGAAACACACTTTTAAACCTGGTGGAACACAAGCCGGCGGAGTTAACCAAGATGTTGCTAGAACTTTTAGTCGTCAGGGAGATCATGGTTTAAGAATTGGTCGTCATTTTAATCCTGAAACAGGCCAGTATGAAGGACAAATTTCTGATCGCGAAGTAATGGATGAAGACAGACCATGGGATGATTTTGCAGACAGAGAAGTCAGAAATTATGATGGAAAAACTGATGCAGGAAGACAAGGTGGAAGGTATAGTTATTATATGCATGAAAAAGTTCATATTTATCCTGACACATTATGTTGGATAAGCGATTTTACTTATTCATATAATGAACCTATGACAAAAATGTATTTTTGGCACCCTGCATATGATTATTATCCAGTTGTTGGAGTTAGTTGGGTTCAAGCAAATGCATTCTGTATGTGGCGTACAATGTTAAAAAATGCATACCAAAGAACAACAAGAGATTATTATCTTAATGAATACAGACTTCCTACAGAATCTGAATGGGAATATGCTGCACGCGGTGGTCTTGATTTGTCTATGTATCCTTGGGGTGGTTTATACACACGTAATTATAGTGGTTGTTTTATTGCAAACTTTAAACCAATGAGAGGTAACTATTATGATGACGGCGGTGTTCAAACTCTTATGGTAGCAAGTTATGACCCAAACGAATGGGGCTTGTATGATATGGCAGGAAACGTTGCAGAATGGACAAGTAATGCCTTTGATGAATCAGCTTACAGCTTTACTCATGACCTAAATCCTGATTATCAATATTATGCTCATCCTGATGATCCTCCGGCAAAAAAACGTAAAGTTATCAGAGGCGGTTCTTGGAAAGATGTTGCATATTATATGCAAAACGGAACACGTACCTATGAATTTCAGGATTCGGCAAAGAGCTACATTGGATTCAGATGCGTAAAAACATATTTAGGAAGACATAGAGCTGATGGAACATCATATTCACAAGTATATTAATAATAAATATTGAAATTTTAATTTCGAGTATATATAAATAAATAGTATTAATTAAAAACTGACACGATTATGAGCTTAAGTGAATTTACCTCAAGTAAGAAGTACAAAAAAATTATGGGATTTGTTTATGGATGGGGCGCAGCAATAGTTATGGTTGGTGCATTGTTCAAAATTCAGCACTACCCTGGAGCAGGTCCTATGTTGGTTATTGGTTTGTTAACAGAAGCTGTTATTTTCTTTTTATCAGCTTTCGAACCACCACATGAAGAAGTTGACTGGAGTTTAGTTTATCCTGAACTTGCAGGAGTATCAGAAGATTTAAATATTTCTGACAGAAAAAATGCGGTAAACACAAAGAAGTCAGCATTAGAGAAATTTGATGCTATGATAGAAAATGCAGAAATCACACCTGAATTATTTGAAAAATTAGGTCATGGATTAAAAAATCTTAATTCTACAACGGAAAAATTGCATGATGTATCAGATGCTGCTGTTGCTACTAATAATTATGTTGCTAATTTTGAAAAAGCATCAGAAAAAGTATCATCATTTGCAGATATGTATGGTAGTTCAGCTGAAAAATTAAATCAACAGGCTGATAAATTAGCTTCAACCTACGAAAAATCGGCTACAGTAGTTGGTACTTCAGGTGATGCACTTGCTTCTACTTACAATAAATTAATTGAGTCCATGAACAAAGAGTTGACTATGTCAACAGGTGAAAACAAAACATATAATGAGCAACTTAGCATAATGAATAAAAACCTGACAGCCCTAAATACTGTTTATGAATTACAATTACAAGGTACTAACCAACAAATTGAAGCATCAAAAACATTATATAGTGGTCTAGATGAAATCCTTGCCAATATGAAACAATCAGCTGATGATACAAAGCGTTATCGTGATGAAATCAGCAAATTGAGTCATAATCTTGCAGCAATGAATACCATTTATGGTAACATGCTTTCAGCGATGAATTTTAAGCAAGATTAATTAAATTAAGTAGATTATTATATGTTGAACATTAAAACTTAAATTTATGGCAGGAGGAAATTGCCCGGAAACCCCGAGGCAGAAAATGATAGGAATGATGTATTTGTTTTATACAGCTCTTTTGGCTCTTAATGTGTCATCTGAGATTGTAACTGCTTTCGTCAAAATTGACGACAGCATTAAAAAAACAACCGTCAACTTTTCCAATAAAACCAAATCTTTATATGGTTTAATTGATGCAAAAGTAGCTGAACAACCCGGGAAATATACGCAAATGGCTAAACAAGCTCATGAAATTGAAACAATGGCTAACAAATTTGTTGCTGACATTGACCGGCTTAAATTAATGATAATACAGTCAAGTCAAGGACCTGATGCTACACTAGAAGATGAAATTAAGAAAAAAGATGATTTACATGCTGCAACAATAGTAATGGTTGGAGAGGGTGGTCCAATGATGGGAGACAGCTTAAGGTTATGGATGGAAAATTATCGTAAAGTTCTTCTTGAGATAGCAAAAGATACCGGAAGCACTGTATATAAAAACATTGACAAAAATCTTGAAATTGTAGATCAAAAAGACAATAAAGACGAACCATGGTCATGGCAAGAAACTATTTGTCGTGGTATGCCTATGATTGGGACTATAGCTATGCTTTCAAAGATTCAGGCTGATGTTAGAAATGCTGAAGCAGATATTTTAGAATATATGATTTCTGCTTTAGAAGGTCTTGATATAAGAATTACAGCTCTTGAGGGTTTGGTTAGCTCTCCAAAAAGCTTTATTATAAGAGGAGGGACATATACTTCAAATGTATTCCTTGGTGCTCGTGATACTTCCATGAGACCAACTGTTTATCTTACTTACGATAAACCTTTCTATGACTCAACTGTTGTTAACGGTGAAGTTCAATATCGCTTAAGACAAGGAGCAAGTTATGACACACTACCTCTTGACGCAAGTGGTAAAGGTATTCATACTAGAAGTTGTGGATCAGTTGGTGATTTTACATATGGTGGGCTTGTTCATTATAAATCAAATCGTGGTGATATGTGGTTACCATATACAGGTACTTATCAGGTAGGCGATGCAGGATTTACCGTATCAGCCACTAAATGTAATGTATTCTACCGAGGTCTTGATAATCCGGTTGAAGTTGCGGTATCTGGTTATCCTAAAGAAAGTGTTAGTGTCAGTATCAGCGGCGGTGCTTCAATTAGAGGTGCAGCAGGTGGTTATATTGTTTCAGTTCCACAATCAGTTACTGCAAAAGAAGTCTTAATAACTGTTTCTGTTAGAACAGAAGAAGGTGGTAGAACCCTTGGATCTGCTAAATTCAACGTTCTTAATGTGCCTCCTCCATCAATTCTCGTTGCAGGTGCTTATAAAGACGGATCTGAATTACCAAAAGCTGCTTTAACCAGAAATCCATACTTAAGTGCAAGATTGGAAAGTGATTTCTTCCCATTCGAAGGTGTTAACTACACAATTGCAAAGTATGACTTTTTCTATACTGTCCGTGGCGTTACCAATAAAGTAACAGTACAAGGATCTCAGTTCTCACAGGAAGTTTTAAATGAAATTAACAAAATGGGACAAGGTTCTCAGGTTAGTTTCTCCAACATTTTTTATAACGGTCCTTCGGGAACAAGACAAACCAATGGTGTAACAGTAATCGTAAAATAATATATTATGAAAATGTTAATTAAGTTTTTCCCGATAATCGCATTTCTAAGCCTTGCTTTTACTACTAAAGCACAGGTTTTGGATGGTGCCTACATGAGAGAAAATACAGTAGAACGCACATTTGTCCCCTATCAAAATATTAGGGAAGCAGACGCTATGTATTCGAAAAAAATTCTGAGAGTAATTGAACTCAGGGAAAAACAGAACCATCCTCTTTATTTCCCGATTATCAGGATGACATATCCGGCAGGAACTGGCGTTCAGCCTCAAAGAAGCCGTGTGAATTTTCTTTATCTAATATATAACATTGGTGTATTAGGTGAAAAATATGATATAATCACCGGAGAATTACTAGATACAATTCAAGGGAAACAATATCCTGTTTTCAAATTAAATCCAAGCGATATAACTAACTGGCACAGACAGCCGATTGAAGTAGATGATCCTGTCAGGGGAGATTTATTGGCTTATTTTGAGACTATTCAAGAGCAAGACATTGATGGAAACCTTGTTGACGTAACTATTCCTGCTAAACTCGAAGATACAAGAGTTATGGATATGTTATGGATTTGGGAAGAATGGGTTTTTGACAAACAAAGATCTTTGATGGATGTTCGTATAGTTGCAATTTCTCCTGATGGTTGGCAAGGTGAACAACGTATTTGGCCTTTCTGGATTTATTTCCCAGATTACAGACCTTTGCTAGCTTCTTATGAAGTTTTTAATTCACAAAATGATGCCGAGCATAAAACTTTTGATGATATCTTCTTCAAAAGAAGATTTACAAGTTATATTGTTGCAGAATCTAACAACTATGATAATAGGTTAATTTCGGACTATTTGCTTGGTATTGATGCAATTCGTGAAGGCGAAAGAATTCAGGAAGAAATATTCAAAATTGAACACGATCAATGGGAATATTAAACTAACAACATGATAAAAAAAGGAGCTTTCTGCTCCTTTTTTTATTTTATTCCCTCACCAAATTTTAGCTTAGCCTCATTTAACAAATCTGATATCTGTTGCTCATTTTCTCTTTTGCATATTAATATTGCAGAGTCTGTATCCACAACAATCAAATCTTCTATTCCATTCAATATAACAACCTTTTGAGTGCCGGCGGTGTTGATATAATTATTAGATGATTGACTTATTAAAACTTTATCACCAAGCACAACATTATTATCTAAATCCTTTTCATGAAGGCTATATAAAGAATTCCAAGTGCCCAAATCAGACCAACCAAAATCTGTTTTCAATACTCGCACATTTTGTGCTTTTTCCATAACTCCAAAGTCTATCGAAATACTTTTAGCATCAGAATAAATTCTATTGATAGCGACATTTTCTTCATCTGTACCAAAAACCGCTTTATTTTCTACGAATAGATTATACATTTCTGGTAAGAATTCCTTTATTGCACTATCAATAACATCATGTTTCCAAAGAAATATTCCAGAATTCCACAAAAAATCTCCACTACTTATGAAGAATTTGGCAAGTTCAAGATGAGGTTTTTCTGTAAATGTTTTAACCGGAACAAACCTGGAGTCATCCCCCTCATTCGCCATTTGAATATAACCATAACCCGTAGCAGGACGATCCGGAGTAATCCCAAAAGTAACCAATGAATTATTGGTATCTATATATTCGAGACCTTCCGAAATGTTTTTGAGAAATTCTTTCTCATTAACAATAAGATGATCTGCAGGTGTTACGACAATATTCGCATTGGGATTTCTTAATCCGATTCTTAAGTTTGCGTATAAAATACATGGTGCAGTATTCCTTCTCATCGGCTCTCCAATGATATTTTCATTAGGAACTAAAGGAAGTTGATTTTGAACAATATTTCTGTATTCCTCATTTGTAACAACATATATGTTTTCAACAGGAATTATTTTTACAATTCGATCAAATGTTTGTTGAATTAATGTTCTTCCAGTCCCCATTATATCAAGAAACTGCTTTGGCATATTGCTGCGACTTACCGGCCAAAAACGGCTTCCAATTCCACCCGCCATTATTACACAATAGTTTTGTTCCATAATTACAACTTTAGAATTTAAATTAACACAATATAGTGATATTTTTTTTCATTTGCAAGAGAGTTTAATTAAATTTGTAACTACAAATAAATATGAAACTTCTATCTGTTATAGGGCAATATTTGGTGCTGATGAGTGCAGTATTTACTAAACCAGTACGGGCTAGGATTTTCATTAAACGCGTATTTGAAGAAATTGAACAAATCGGGATGGATTCCATTTGGATTGTATCAATTGTATCGGTTTTCATGGGAGCAGTATTGACATTACAGGTTGCGATAAATTTTACATCACCGGTTATTCCGCAATATTTAATAGGTCTAAGCGCAAGAGACACTTTTATTTTAGAATTTTCAAGTACTATAATTTGCTTAATTCTTGCAGGCAAAGTAGGATCAAACATTGCCTCAGAAATTGGCACAATGAGAATAACTGAACAAATTGATGCCTTAGAAATTATGGGAGTAAATTCAGCAAATTATTTAATCTTACCCAAAATTACTGCTGCATTAATATCTTTTCCTATACTAAATCTACTTAGTATCATTCTTGGAATTTTTGGGGGCTATTTGATAGCCACAGCAACAGATGTCGTAAGTATTTATGATTATATTTACGGGCTAAATTATATGTTTGTCCCATTTTATGTTACTTATTCTCTGATTAAAATATGTGTGTTTTCGATTATCATTACTTCGGTTTCTTCATTTCATGGATACTATACTTTCGGTGGAGCTCTCGAAGTTGGTAAAAGTAGTACAAAAGCTGTCGTTTATAGTATTATCCTAGTTTTGTTGTTTAACCTGATTTTAACACAACTACTGCTGACATGATAGAAGTAAAAAATGTAAATAAAAGCTTTGGAGATCAGCATGTTTTAAAAGATGTTAGTGCTTTTTTTGAACCCGGTAAAATAAATATGATAATTGGTCGCAGTGGTTCAGGCAAAACAGTGTTGTTGAAATCTATAATTGGATTAGTTAAACCTGAAACAGGGGATATCTTTTTTAATGAACGTGAATTTATAAGGGCAAATATCAAATTTAAGAGAGAAATTCGTAAAGAGATTGGAATGGTTTTTCAGGGTGGTGCTTTATTTACTTCTCAAACGGTTGAAGATAATATTATGTTCCCTCTAAACCTTTTTACTAACCTAACCAAGAAAGAAAAACTTAATAGAGTAAACTTTTGTTTAGATCGTGTTAATATTCAGAATGCAAATAAGCAATTCCCATCCGAAATAAGCGGGGGTATGCAAAAACGTGTTGCTATAGCCAGAGCAATTGCTCTTAACCCCAAATATTTGTTTTGCGATGAGCCCAACTCAGGCCTTGACCCACAAACAGCAATTATGATAGACCAACTGATACATAATATAACTGTTGAATATAATATGACAACTATCGTCAATACTCACGACATGAATTCCGTTATGGAAATTGCCGATAGTATTATTTTTATTTATGAAGGACATAAATGGTGGCAAGGAGGCCGTGAAGACATTTTTAATTCAGAGAATGATGAACTAAACGATTTTGTCTTTGCTTCAGAATTGTGTAAAAAAATAAAAAAAACAAATCCATGAAAAAAATTTACGTCATTATTATATTGTTTTCAGTAATTGTTATGTCATGTATTTCTGAACCAAACTATTCAACGCCAAAAGGGGAAAATATAATTCCAAAGGATTCTTTTGAACTACTTATCTACGATGTCCATCTTGCAGACGCAATAATAACATCAAAAATAATGAAAACAAAAGATAATAAGCTTGCTGATTCATTATTATATGTAAGTGTATTTAAAAAGCACAATTATACACGTGAACAATTTGAGCAAACTTTATTATATTATGTCCACAATAAGATGGACACTCTTAATAAAATCTATGATAGAGTAATAGATAGGTTTAATCAGGAAAAGGGAAAAATATACTAAATCAATGCGTCATTTTGCTGCAAACTATATTTTTGACGGAGAATCTCTTATTAAAAATTCGTTAATAACTGTTGACAACTCAGGCAGAATTATTTATGTTGGCAAAGAGAATGACGCGCTTATCGAAAGACCTAAAATGATATTTTACAACGGGATTCTTTCGCCAGGATTTGTTAATGCTCATTGCCATCTTGAACTGTCAGATTATGAAAAATCAGATGAGAAGGGTAAAGGCTTGTCTAATTTTGTTTCAAAAATATTATCAAGACGTGATTTATTTAACGATCAAAAAAAAATTCGGTTTTATGACCAAATGATGTTTGACAAAGGAACAAATCTGGTTTCTGACATAGTTAATACAGACAAAACAATTAACATCAAAACGAAATCAAGTATTAAATATCGAAACTTTGTTGAAATAAGTGGCACACATGCCTTAGATGCAGAAAATAAAATAGCGTGGTCGGAAAATCTAATTTCACAGTATAAGTCTTCAGGGTTGAATGCTACTGCTACCCTCCACTCATTCTATTCTGTTTCTCTAGAAATATTAAATCATTTTTTAAAAAATTCTATTCATGATATGCTTAGCATTCATTTTTTGGAATCTGAAGAAGAGTTAAGATTTTTTCAAGGAGAACATAATGCTTTATATAAATGCATTTTAAAGATAAACCGGGACTTTTCTGCTATTGTTACAAATATCAATGATTTATATGATTTAATTGATAGTTTTCCAAATACATCAACAATTATTCTTGTACACAATGTAAAAGTAAAAACAGCTTCTGCTACTGACACAAACAAATATTACTGTTTATGCCCGGCTTCAAATTTATATTTACATAATGAATTGCCATCTTCGGATTTCGTTTACAATAACATAAATCGAATTGTAGTTGGAACAGATTCAATTGCTTCAAATACAGAATTAAATATTTTCAATGAAATAAAATTATTGTCTAATTATTATCCTGAATTAAAGTTAAGTGAATTGTTAAAAATGATTACAAAAACCGGAGCAGAGGCATTAAAAGAGAGCGAATTCGGCACTTTTAAGATTGGAACGAATCCAGGGATTATATTAATCAATAATGTTGACCTTATAAATTTAAAAATAACTAACAATAGCTTTACCACGAGAATAATGTAAATAAGTCTTTAATTTTTGAAAAGTTCAACAAACATACTTATTTGTCCTCTTAACTGGGGCTTGGGACATGCAAGCAGAATGATTCCAATAATTGATTTTTGCATTAAAAGGAATAAAAATATTATAATTGCCGGAAATGGGAACTCATTGGATTTATTAGCCAGAAGGTTTCCTAATCTTGAAATAGAATATATCCCCGCTCCTACGCTCCAGTACAGCACTAAACGGGCAATAGGTTTTACATTCTATTTCAATTTTTTTCTTCTTTTTGTAAATATGTACAGGGAAAGAAAATATTTAAAAAACATAGTAAACAAATATATGATTGATACAATAATATCCGATAACAGACCCGGTATTTACCTCCCTAAATTAAAATCCATTTACTTCACTCATCAAATCAATGTTTACCCATCAAAAAACAGGGGAATATTATCAAATATATTATCAAAATTACATAAGAATATAATAAAAAAATATGACTACTGCTTTGTTCCCGATTTTGATAACAATAGCTATGCAGGACGATTGTCAAAAAATACAACAGGATTAAATCTTAAATACATTGGACCTTTGTCAAGATTTTCAATAGTGCAACCGAATTATTCAGAAAACAAACCTAAATATGATATTGTCTGTATTATTTCGGGTCCAGAACCTCAAAGAAAAGTATTTGAAGACATCTTAATAAAAAAATTTAAGAACGAAAACACAAAAACATTGATTTTTAGAGGATTGCCTGAAAAACAAAGTGAGAATATTCAAATAGGAAATATTCGTTTAATTAATCACTGTGATGATTCAGAATTCCTTTCTTATTTAAATTCAGCCGAAATTATTTTATGCCGAAGTGGATACAGCACTATTATGGATCTTATAACTATCAGAAAAAATGCTATTCTTATACCTACTCCCGGGCAACCAGAGCAAGAATATCTGGGAAATCACCTTAAAAAGTATGGCTTCATCTGTGTTAAACAAAATGATATTTTAAACTTTGACATTACAGAAACTAGTTTTATAGATTATAAACCTATTGAGCCTAATGGTGAAGATTTGAAAAATATATTAGATTTGTATTTATGAAAGTATGCGGATTTAGTTTTATAAGAAATGCGATAAAATATGATTATCCGATTGCAGAAGCTATTGGGTCGGTCTTACCAATATGTGATAAATTCATTATTGCAGTAGGGAAATCCGAAGATGAAACCTTAAATTTGATAAAGAACATTTCGCCCGAAAAAATAGAAATTGTAGAAACAGTTTGGGACGACAGTTTACGCAAAGGAGGACAAGTACTAGCAGAAGAAACAAACAAAGCATTTCGGGCAATACCTGATGATTTTGATTGGTGTTTTTATATTCAGGGTGATGAAGCTGTACATGAAAAATATTTGCCAACTATCCGAAATGCTATGCAAGATAATCTTAATGACAATAATGTAGATGGTCTGCTTTTCAAATATTTGCATTTTTACGGTTCATACGACTATGTAGGAGAATCATACCGCTGGTATAGAAACGAGATAAGAATTATACGAAATAATAAAAGCATTTATTCTTATAGAGATGCACAGGGTTTTCGTAAAAACAGCGACAAAATGTTAAATGTTAAGCAAACTGATGCTTATATTTATCATTATGGATGGGTTAAAGACCCTCGTGCAATGCAAAAGAAACAAAAGGACTTTAATAAGCTGTGGCATGATGATCAATGGATTGAAAAGAATATTATTGAAGCCGAAGAGTTTGACTACTCAGCAATTGATACTTTAAAAAAATTTAACGACACTCATCCATCAATTATGCTGGATAGAATTAATCAAAACAACTGGAAATTTGATTATGATTTATCTTATAATAAACCAAAGACAAAAGATAAATTTAAAAAAATGTTTGAAAACCTGGGAATTAGTTTCGGGCAATACAAAAACTATAAACTATTGAAATAAAAAAAGGGCTTTTCAGCCCTTTTAAAATTTAAAATAATATTACGGTTGTCTTTTTAAAGTCTGCAAAACTGTACCAACTTCAAAATACGGTCCGCCAATTCCCTGAACGGTACCTTGATAAAAATAATTTATATTTTGTCTGGTATGAATTTCCTTCTTCTTCAACATATCTAATTCCCAAATAGTACAATATTGTCCGTTCGCATATTTAATAGCTGTAGAATAAGTTGAATCCAAACTCCATGTTGGAGTCTCTTCACTATCCTCATTTATTTCCATTGTTAATATCTGTGTAATCTGTTTAGATTCTTCAATAACAATAGCCATTCTTTCTTTATTCTTATAATCATCTATATTACCAAGAAAATTCCATGTTCCCGATGCTTCTTCAAAAATTCTGTATTGAGTCATAAGAAGGCCTTCGTCATCACCAATAGGTTGCTCAATAGTGTACTGATATTCGTATGTTTGTCTGTAAATACCTTCTCTATCAAAATACACAAAGTTTCTTCCTTCAATTACTTCACCAATAATTAACCTCGTACTGTCAGTATTAAGAATTTCAATATATCTTTCCCAAGCCAACCCGTCTACTGTTGTAGTTGTCCTTATTTGAACATCATTACCATAGGTAGTTTTTATTATAGACTCCATATTAGTAATATCCCATTTCCCAGTAACACGTGCTTTTCTGGTATACATAGAAAAAAACGGATCGTCCTCACCCTTTTTAAAACAACTGGTTGTCAATAAAGGAAGAACAATTATCATCCCCAACAGTACTAAACTTAAGTGTTTTTTTGTGTTCATAGTTATACTCTGTGTCAATTTGTACAAAAGTAAATTCTTTTTAAATAATTTACAAATAAATAGAAAAAAAATTTAATAATCATAATTTTTTAACAAAAAATGCTTTTTCAGTCAAAAAAATGTTTATAACCTGTTAATATTTCAAAAATCAATTGTAAAAATAACTATTTTTTTTATACTTAATAGTTTTTATTTCAAATAATTAAAAATATTTTTTTCGTAAATATTACAATCCTATTAAAACTTCCACCTATTTATATTTATTAGTTTTACAAAGCTTTTTCAAAACAGTTTGTATTAATATAACTTTTAAAGTAATACATTTGTTGCGAAGAAACAGTAAAAAAACTTTCAAATTATTAAACCACATTCACAATTTTATAATTTTAAACAATTTTTGATTTGGTCATTAATTGGATTTTATCATAATTTTATCTAATTTGATGAATTAAAATGTATTTTTTATATTTTTGACATTTAATACTTCAAGTTATGGTTATAAACACAAAAGAAATTGCCTCAAGGATAAAACTAGGAACAATGCTGCTAACTTTGGTTTATGCAGGTTTATTAGTTGCCGCATTAGTGTTTGCATGGTCTCCCAAACATTATTTTGAAATTATTTTATCAATCCTATATTTATTTTTCCTCGCTTTCATTTTTGTAAAGAATTATAGTTATATATTTTATAACTCTGATGGACTTAAAATAATAATGAGATATACCTCTCTACAACCTCTTTCAGCTGGAAATTATTCAATAGAGATTCCAAAAAGAGATTTCGTGAAAGCCGAAATAGTTAATTCACATATAGGTTTGAGGAAAAATCTTATATTTTATGTCAAAACGCCTCAAGGTATTGCCAAATTCAAGCCGGTTAGTTTATCTATTCTTAACAAGTCACAAGTTTCGGGCATCATGGATGAATTAAATTCATTGTAAAATAGCATAAAATTCGTAAGAATACATAAAAATTCAGACTCCCCTTTTGATGACAATAAATGCAAAGTAGAATTATAGAATGACTTGCAAAAAACCAAATAATACAGCTAGTGAAAGTCCAAAACTGATAGACGAAAGATTATATAGTCTGGCAGTTTCATTTTTATCGGGTGTAGGGGATATTAATGCAAAAAAACTTATTTCACGTTTTGGAAGTGCAGAGTCAATTTTTAAATCCTCGTTAAGCGAACTTAGAAAAGTTACCGGAATTGGAGATATGATTTCGTTGCGTTTATACAACAGTTTTTCTTCAGCAATACAAAAAGCAGAAGAAGAATTGCTATATATTTATTCAAATGAAATCGATTTTGTTACCTATACAGACCAAGACTATCCAGTCCGCCTTAAAGAATGCGATGATGCTCCAATGGTTTTGTATTACAAAGGTAAAGCTGATTTTAACAGCAAAAAAATAATAAGTATAGTAGGTACCCGTAATGCAACAAAGTACGGAACTGATTTTTGCACAAAGTTGATTGAATCTTTATCATTAAAATATCCCGAAACAATTATTGTAAGCGGTTTAGCATACGGAATAGACGTTGCTGCTCATAAAGAAGCCTTGAAAAATAATCTTAAGACTTGGGCTGTCATGGGTCATAGCCTCGAGACTGTTTATCCTGCAAAACATAAAAGGATAGCGCAAAAGATAATTGATACTGACGGAGCTATTATTAGTGATTTCCCTCATGGCAGTAAAACCGAAAATTCTAATTTCGTTAAAAGAAATCGTATAGTAGCAGGTCTTTGCGATGCGTTAATAATTGTTGAATCAGGGATAAAAGGAGGATCAATGATTACAGCTAATATTGCAAATCACTATAATAAAGATGTATTTGCTCTACCGGGCAGTATAAATTCTATTTATTCAGAAGGGTGTAACAGATTAATTAAAACTAATAGAGCAAATCTAGTAGAATCACTTGAAGACATTGAATATATATTGAATTGGTCTTCTAAATCAAAAGAAATTATACAACAGAATCTACAATTAATTGAAAGTCTAAATGAAAATGAAAAAATAATTGTAGATGTACTAAAAAACTTCGAATATCTTGATATAGACAATATTTTGCGACAAACAAATCTAAGTCCTGATGTTTTGAGTTTAAGTCTTTTAGAATTGGAATTTAAAAATATAATAAGAGCACTCCCCGGAAAAATTTTTACATTAAAACTAAAATAATTACTAAATGATTGATTCTCATTGCCATATATATCTTGATGAATTTATTGCTGATCGAAAAGAAATCATTGACAGAGCAATTTCCTCTGGAATAACCAAAATGGTACTCCCAAATATTGACAGTAGTTCGGTAAGTCAAATGACAGAACTTAATGCACAATATCCGGGTGTTTTTATAAATACCTTAGGACTTCATCCAACTTCTGTTAAATCAGATTATAAAAAACAACTAGAAATTATTTTTTCAAACAACATATTAATAAATGGTATAGGTGAAACTGGAATTGATTTATATTGGGATAAAACATTCATTAAAGAGCAACAGGAATCTTTTGATTATCAACTAGATAAAGCCTGCAAATTAAAATTACCAATAATAATTCACAGCAGAAATTCACTGAACGAAGTAATTGATATAGCAAAGAATTACGTATCAAAAGGTATAGCCGGCGTTTTTCATTGCTTCCCCGGAAATAAAGAAGAAGCAAAAAAAGTAATAGATTTAGGATTCTATATTGGTATTGGAGGAGTTTTAACCTACAAGAATAATAATATGACTGAAGTTGTTTCTGAAATTCCTCTCGAAAATATTCTAACAGAAACAGACTCTCCGTATTTAACTCCTGTACCATTTAGAGGAAAAAGGAATGAGCCTTATTACTTAAAATATATTGTCGAAAAAATTGCAGAGATAAAGAATTGTGATAAAACCACTGTGGATAATATTACTGCCGAAAACTGCAAACGGCTATTTAATCTTAAGAATTCAATATAATTATTCACAAATAAGACCTTTTTATTAACCGAGTTTAAGATAATGTGCTGATTTACTGCATATTTTATATATCATATATCCCAGTAAGTATAACTGTTACAAATTTTAACGATATTTTTTTTTATAACATAAAATAATTTATTATTTTGCGAAACATTTTGGGCGTCGACAAAGGAGAGATGGCCGAGTGGTCGAAGGCGCACGCCTGGAAAGTGTGTATACGGTTTGAAGCCGTATCGTGGGTTCGAATCCCACTCTCTCCGCTGATTGAAATGTTGATATAAAATAAAATATAAAAGGTTAAACATAGTATTAATTAAATAAGTTAAAATTAAAAAGTAAAATAGTCATGAAAAAACTAATCGCATTGTTTACATTAGCAGGGATGCTTATTTTTGCAAGCTCATCATTAATTTATGCACAAGATGAAAACACAACAGATGAAACTGCAACAACAGAACAAGTAGAAACAACTGAAGCTCCGGCAGATGACGCAGCTCCTCAATCTGACGAAAAACCTTTGCATCAGCAGTTAAAGATTAAGATTATTGAAGGTGGACCAATGTTTATGGGTGTTGTAATTTTATGTCTTGTTCTTGGTTTAGCTTTATGTTTTGAAAGAATTATTTATTTAAATCTTGCAACAACAAACACCGAAAAATTACTAAAGAAGGTAGAAGCAGCACTTCAAGATGGTGGCATTGAAGCAGCAAAAGAAGTTTGTCGTAATACCAGAGGTCCTATTGCAAGTATTTTCTATCAGGGTCTTGATCGTTATGATTCAGGTATTGATGTAGTCGAAAAATCAGTAGTTTCCTATGGCTCTGTTCAGATGGGTCAGTTGGAAAATGGCTTAACATGGATAGCTTTATTTATTGCTCTTGCTCCTATGTTAGGATTTATGGGTACTGTAATTGGTATGATCGGAGCTTTTGACGCTATTGAAGCTGCAGGTGATATTAACCCATCCTTAGTTGCCGGAGGTATTAAAGTTGCTCTTATCACAACTGTTACAGGTCTTATTGTTGCTATGGTACTTCAGGTTTTCTATAATTATATTATAGGTAAAATTGATTCCTTAGTTAATAATATGGAAGACGCATCAATTTCTTTAATTGATATTTTAGTTGATTATAAAGCAAAAAAATAATTTAAAATATTTAGTATCATGTTAGATAAAATAATAAAAATAGTTGGCTGGGTAGTAATCGGCGTTTCGGCTTTGATAGGAGTTCTATTCTTCTTTTCTGATGCCAAAATGCTTGAAACCAAATTGGCTGCTACTCAAGATCTTCCGGCTGAAATGAAGATTGTTGAAATTGACAATATTGCAAATGACTGGGGAGGTTTAGTCTTAAACTTTTCTATGTATTTATTTATTGCTTGTGCTGTAATTGCAGTTGGCTTTGCTATTTACAAATTTGTAGCAGATGCGATTGACAAACCAAAAAGTGCAATTAAACCTGCAATAGCATTGGTTATTGTAGCATTGTTGATTGTCATATCATATTCATTAGCCTCAGATGCAATTCCGGTTTTTCTGGGTTCTGACAATTTCGACATTACACCTGCTACATCAAAATGGGTTGAAACTTCATTGTACGGGATGTATATCTTATTCGGAATAACTGTATTAGCTTTAGTTTATACAGAACTTTCACGAATCTGGAGATAATTTTGACATTATTGCATAACAAATTAAAACAATTACTATGGCAAAACGTGAAGTAGGAGAAATAAATGCAGGATCGATGGCTGATATAGCATTCCTGTTATTAATTTTCTTCCTTGTAACAACCACAATGGATGTGGACACTGGTATTGCCCGTCAGTTACCTCCCATTCCTGAGAAAAAAGATATTACTGATATAGAAATTAATAAACGTAATGTTTTTATAGTATTAATAAATGCTCAGGACAGATTACTGGTTAACGGGAAATTAATGAATGTCGAAGATTTGAGAGAAAAAGCTATCGAGTTTATTAAAAGTGATCCTAACAATCCAAATCTTCCTGAATTGGAAGAAGTGAAAATCGATGGTATCAATAAACCTGTTTATGTTGGAAAAGGCGTTATATCGCTTCAGAATGACAGAGGAACAACTTATGGCAGATATATCGAAGTACAAAACGAACTTGTTGCAGCATATAACATATTGAGGGATGAAGCAGCAATGGAGTATTTCGGAAAAGAAAAATATGATAAACTTGATGAAAAACAACAAGAAGCTGTAAGAAAAATATATCCTCAAAGAATTTCTGAAGCTGAACCTAAAAATGTTGGAGGGAAAAAATAATGGCTAAATTCAATCGCAAAAAGAAAAAGGCTTCTGTTGGAATTTCAACAGCATCTTTACCGGATATTGTTTTTATGATTCTATTCTTCTTTATGGTTACAACAGTAATGCGTGAAGTTGAACTAAAAATTGAATTAACAAATTCTGACCTTCCTGATGCTACGGAGATAAAAAAACTTGAAAAGAAATCTCTTGTTAGTTATATCTATGTTGGTAAACCAAGAAAGAATTTTCAACGTATGTATGGAACAGAACCGCGTATTCAGTTAAATTCTGCCTTTGCAGAACTTTCTGATATCTACGAATACATTCTAGCAGAACGTGCTCAAAGAGACGAGGCTGAAGTGCCTTATATGACAACTTCTCTTAAAGTTCATAAAGATACAAAAATGGGTATTGTAACTGATATCAAACAGGAATTAAGAAAAGCTAGTGCCTTGAAAATCAATTATTCTGCAAGAAAAGAAATTTAATTTTTTTAACAATTTAATGATAATAAAATGCAATGCTTTATGTGTTGCATTTTTTTATTTTGTAAAAATATTTGCTAATTTTACATTCTTTAAGCCAACCAAATTTGGCTTATGACGTTATATGCATATAAAAACTTTTAACAATATGAAAATTGTAATATTATTTTTAGCAATCTCAACAGTATTTGCAACACATTCAATGTCCCAGCAAACGCTTAATGTGGATTCTCGGTTGTCAGTTGTTTATAATCAGGATTATATAAATAACCTAATCCAAAACAATCCTCAAGAATTAGAATATTTAAACTGGTACCTTGATAATTCGTACGCAATAATATATCCGGACTATGAAAAGCTTCAAGGAAACGCTTATCTTAAATCATTCAATCCTATTACCAAAACTGAAGGCGATATTATAACAAACCTTGATTACAATAACATTAATGTTTTCTATTTATCTTTTGTTAGACCTTATGATAAAGATGCTATTTATAGAATTGGTGATACGGGCGATGCTATTGTATTCTTCTCAAGTAAAAAATTAGCTAAATTATTTAATCAATACCAAAAAAGTAAATAATATGAAAAATTTCATAATAATATTTTTGTTATTTGTCACTTATACCGTTTCGGGACAGACATATTTAATGAACTCCACAACAAATGGTACAACTATTAATACTTGCACAGGCACTATTTATGACTCGGGTGGGGCCTCAGGTCAATATCAAAATTATGAAGATTATGTGTTTACAATTTGTAGCAACACAGGATCTACGGTTGAGTTAACAATTACATCATTTGCAACTGAAAATAATTACGACTATTTATATATTTATGACGGAACTAACACTAGTGCCCCATTAATTATATCTTCTTCTGGAAGCCCAGGAATACAGGGTCAAATATTTGAGAGTACGGGAACATGTATCACACTTCGCTTTTCATCTGATGTTAGTTCGACATTTTCTGGTTTTCAAATTGCAATTGCATGCGGTATACCATGCCTTGACTATTCTATTGATTTAGTCTCAACAAATCCCACTGTGACAAACACAGACTCACTTTGGATAGATATATGTTTAGGAGAAAGCATTACTTTTACATCTCAAGGTACATATCCAAACAGCGGCAATGGATATACACAATCTGATGCAACAACTGATTGGTACTGGTCTGTTAGTTCTTCTGGGGCTCCAGCAGAATTTAATGGTGTTGGTATGACAAATTTTACATATACATTTGATGAATCTGGAGGATTTTTTATTGATTTATACGCTATAGATGCGAATGGTTGTATTGAAACATATGATGAACAATTCAGAGTAAGAGTTTCAATTCCACCCTCATTTTCAAATATAACACAAGATCAGACAATTGTTTGTCCCGGCGAAGATGTTAATTTTACAGGTGATGTAACAACAAACTCATGGGTCATGTCTATTACTGACACTCAAGTTGTTCAGGAATGCATTACTGATGACCAAGGAGTGACACAATCGTTTTGTTGGAACGTAAATGCTTTTCAACCAGGGCAGGAAATCGAATCAGGTGATGAATTGGAATCAGTCTGTATGAATATTGAACATTCTTGGGTAGCAGACGTATGGATTTATATACAATGTCCAAATGGTCAACAAGCTGAAATCAATTATTACAGTACTAGTAATCCGTGTTCAGGAGATGAATTTGGCAACCCTGATGAATTGGACAACTGTAATCCAGGAGTAGGATATGATTATTGTTGGACAATGGATGCTACACAATGTCATACAGACTGGTGTGATGACATTGGAGGCATTATTCCTTCCGGAGATTATTTACCTACAGGTGATTTTAATGATTTAGTTGGTTGTCCAATTAACGGAGAGTGGTGTGTTGTGATAATTGATGACTGGGGTAGTGACGACGGTACTTTATTTGCAGTTTCAATGAATTTCGATAATTCCATTCTTCCAGTTGATACATGGAGTATGAGTCATACTTACGATTCCAATGATATGACATGGTCAGGTGATGGTATAAATCCAAATTCAGGAGGTACTGCAACAGCAAATCCGACTACACCCGGTGATCAAACATATACCTTTTCAGTTGTAGATGATTTCGGTTGTCAATATGACACTACATTAACAGTTCACGTTAGGAATTTTGACGATGCATTATGTTGTGAATACCCCACTACTTCAGCTGGCACTGACGCCCATGTTTGTACCGACACCTATACTTTTAATGCTACTCTTGGTACTGGAAACACTGGTACTTGGTCTGTTATTAGTGGTCCGGGAACTGTCAGTTGGGCAAATCAAAACTCACCTCACGCTACTGCAACAGTAGATACTTGGGGAGTATATGAATTTGAATGGACTGAACAACATCTGACACCAACCTGTAGTAATTCTGATCAGGTTATAGTTGAATTCTATCCTGTTCCTACAACAACATTTACTTATGATCCGATTTTATGTAATGGAGACCATAGTATAATCACATATATTGGAAATGTTGATGCTACAGCAACTTATAACTGGGATTTTGATGGAGCAACAATTGTAAGTGGTTCTGGACAAGGTCCTTACGAAATATACTGGACTTCGGGAGGGACTCATTACATGGCTCTTCAGGTAAGTGCTAACGGTTGCGATTCACCTGATACTCTTGTTAATATTATAAATCCCGCTTTGCTGACGCATACTTTAGAAGTATTTGACGATCCTTGTTTCCAGAGTTGTAACGGACGTGCAGAAATTAATGTAACCGGAGGAACAACACCTTATGATTATTCATGGTCAGCCTCATCCAGTGTTTTAGCAAATGTTTGTGCAGGAGATTACTCTATCACAGTAATAGATGCAAATGGCTGTACAACCGGTGAAGATTTTACTATCAATCAACCACCCGAATTGGTTATTAATGATATTTCATTTACACATTTAACTTGCTATCAATCCGATGATGGAACTATAACTGTTGATGCAGCAGGTGGAACAGGGACAATATACTATATATGGTCTGATATTGGAAACGGGCTTTCTTCAAGAACTGGTCTGATTGCAGGTAACTATTGTGTTACAGTACAAGATGACAATGGATGTACTTTAATGGAATGTATTGATATTACCCAACCTGATGAGCTGGTAGTTGTTACATCATCTAATGTAGCTATTTGTGAAGGTACCCAAACGGTTTTACAAGCAACGGCTATGGGTGGAACACCTGCATATACATATCTCTGGGATCAAGGAGAGGGTTATAATCCTGCTTCATCTTCACTTACTTTAACACCAGATACCACTACTACTTATTATGTATCTGTTACTGATGCTAACGGATGCGAAAGCAATATAGCTACAATTGTAGTTACCGTAAGCCCAGAAATGGTTATAGATTCAATAATATTACAGCACAACAGATGCTACAACTCCTGCGATGGACGAGCTGAGATAGTTATGCATGGCGGATTATATCCGCTACAGTACAGTTGGGGTTCTCCAAATCATATTTATGATGGTTTATGTGAAGGCATTTACACTGTTACAGTCACTGACCTTATCGGTTGTACTGTAAGTGACATGTTTATCATTACAGAACCTACACAATTAACTTATACATATACAACAGAACCGGCAACATGTAATGGTTATGATGACGGAGAAGCTAGTATTTTTGTACAAGGAGGGGTTCCACCTTATACATATCTCTGGCCAAACGGTCATGATGAATCAACAATAAATACTTATGCTGGCACATATACAGTAACTGTATTGGACGATCATTTATGCAGAATTACAGCTCCATTTACTATTGAGCAACCCGATGCCATTTATGTATTACCTGTTGGAAACCGCACAATATGTCAGGGACAATCAGCAACATTGACTTCCCAGGCAACAGGTGGAACTCCATATTATGATTTTCATTGGAGCGGAAATGATGGAAGCGTGTATAATTCAAATCTTTATGTTGTTAGTCCAACTCAGAATACGATTTACACTCTTGTTGTAACTGATTCTCACGGATGTTCAAGCTCTCCAGTTATATCTACTGTATATGTAAATCCGGATCTTGAGATTTTATCAGTAACAACGAGTAATGACACTATTTGTCCCGGAGATCCCGCAATTATTCATGTAGCTGTTCAAGGAGGAAACGGAGGACCTTATCTAATGACTTTACAAAACGGTAATGTTGTTCCATCTCCTTTTAGTGTATATCCTGACTCTACAACAATGTATTATATTCAACTTGCAGACATGTGTGGAACTCCTACTGTTGTTGATTCAATTTTAATAAATGTAAGACCAAAACCATCAAATGTCTTTGTCGCTGAAGATATTGCTGGTTGTCCTCCATTTGCAGCTCAATTCTATGAGCAATCTCCTGATTTAGCACAAACATATTTATGGGATTTTGGGGATAATGGATTTGCAACATCTAAAAGCCCAATTCATATTTATGAAAATCCTGGCGTGTACTCTGTAAGCCTTGAGGTCAGAGATTTCTTTGGTTGCAAACATGAAAGGACAGTAGATAATATGATTACTATCTACCAAAGTCCAACTGCAAACTTCAGCGCTAGTCCAGAAATTGTTTCCATGCTTGCTCCCGAAGTAGAATTCACAAATTATTCGCTAGATGCCATCAATAATTATTGGTATTTTGGTGATGGAGATAGCTCTTTGTTTGTTAACCCACGCCACATGTATCCAAGTATTGGAGAATATGAAATAACTTTAATTGTAGAAAGCATTAACGATTGTACAGACACTACCACAAGATCAATTATTGTACAAAATGAATTTGCATTTTATATGCCTACATCATTTACTCCAAACGGAGATGGAATGAACGACTGTATGAGGCCTTGTGGTAATGGTATTGATAAAAACAATTTCAAAATGCTTATTTATGACAGATGGGGTAATTTAGTTTTTGAAACAGACGAGTTTGATCCAGACGTTGCTTGTGATGCATGTAGCGGAGGTGCTTGGGACGGAACTGATAACGGAAGTAGAGCAAAAGGAGATGAAATATTACCGAATGGTTTATATCATTGGTATTGTGAATTTAAAGACTGGAATGGTACCATATTTAATGAACAAGGGACTGTAACACTAATAAGATAAAAAAAAAGCTGCAATAAAATGCAGCTTTTTTTTTAATACAATTGCTTTATCTCATTTTTAATAAAATCTATAGCTTCTTGAGTCGGTGATTTCTCAATTTCGATAAGCTTTTCAAAAATTACTTGACTATATTTAATCGCATTTTCATTCTGATCCATTCCATCAAGACACATATTCAACAATTTAACTGTCTTTTCTTTTGCATTTCTTATTTGTTCCCATGCATCAACTGACAAGTATAATTGTTGGGATAAATTATGTTCAAACTCACTACGAATTAAAACCAACATTTCTTTATGAAGTTGTTGAACAGTCATATTCGGAGTTTGTAATCTCATAATTACTGAATTTGGGGAAATTCTCTCAAGAAAAAGAATTATTCTCTCATAAGCTTGCAATCTCAAAGGAGTAATTATCTTTTGGTTTTGTAGAACTATCTGCAAACGACGATTTTCATTTTCTTTCTGTAAAACTGTCTTTAAAACAAATAAAGCTGTAAAAAATACAACCAATGAAGGGATGGTAATTTTCAAAATTTCTGTTAACATATAATTTTTTTTTAGTTTATGTTTTACAATATTATATAATTAAAATTTATGATGTTATCTTAGCAAATAAAATTTTATAAACAATTAGTATGGAAAAAGTATCAGACAGATTAAACAAAATGGCTGTTTCAGCAACTCTTGCAATGGCTCAAAAAAGCAGAGACCTTCAAGCTCAAGGGGTTGATATAATAAATCTTAGCATAGGAGAACCAGATTTTGACACTCCAGAACATATAAAAGAAGCTGCAAAAAAAGCAATTGATGATAATTTTACTCATTACCCACCTGTTCCCGGATATGATTCTTTAAGAAAAGCTATTGTCAACAAGTTCAAAAGGGAGAACAATTTAGATTATTCTGTTGATCAAATCGTTGTTTCTACAGGAGCAAAACATTCTATTATCAATGTTTTTCTATCCATATTAAATCCAGGTGATGAAGTTATAGTACCAGCACCTTATTGGGTAAGCTACGTTGATATGGTAGGACTTGCAGAAGGCATACCTGTTGTAATAAAATGTGACATTAATTCGGATTTTAAAATGACTGCAACTCAATTAGAATCTGCAATTACTACCAAAACCAGAGCGATAATTTTTAGTTCTCCATCTAATCCTACTGGAAACCTTTATTCTAAAGAAGAATTAAAAAATCTAGCATCAGTAATTTCAAAACATCCAAATATTATTGTTTTATCTGATGAAATATATGAACATATTAACTTTGTAGGAAAACACGAAAGCATTGCTCAATTCTCGGAAATAAAAGACAGAGTTGTTGTTGTAAATGGAGTATCAAAAGGATATGCTATGACAGGTTGGAGAATAGGATATATCGGAGCTCCAGCATGGATTGCAAAAGCAGTCACAAAATTACAAGGACAGTTTACTTCGGGTGCATGTACAATTGCACAAAAGGCTGCAGAAGCTGCATTAAATGCTGGTTCTGAACAATGCAAAGAAATGACAGCAATTTTCAAAAAACGTAGAGATATTGTTCTTAACTTTATGAAAGATATCCCTGGTTTTAAAACAAATCTACCTGAAGGTGCTTTCTATGTATTCCCTGAAGTATCGTATTTCTTCGATAAAAAATATGAAAACTATACTATAAAAGATTCCAACGATTTGGCTCTATACCTTCTCGACAAAGGACATGTAGCAACTGTTGGCGGAACGGCTTTCGGTTCTCCGGAATGTCTTAGGTTTTCTTATGCTACTAGTGAAGAGCTGATGCTAGAAGCCCTAAATCGCATTAAAAATGCATTGGCTCTACTGAAATAATTCTCTTTTATAGTTTTCAAATATAATCGGTTAATAAAGCATGTCATTAGCCGATTATTTTTATATAAGTATTCCATTTTTTTATTAAATTTGCTTAATATAAAGTTAAATCTAAACAACATGAAAATACTGATTTTAATTTTCACATTCACATTTTTGTTTGTAAGTCTGAGATCACAAAACACTACTTACTATTCTTTCGAACAAGCTTTGATAAATGATAATGTAAGAAGCATTGAAGAAGACATCAATGGTAATATCTGGGTTGGAACTATCAGTGGCATTACTGTTTTTGATGGCATCAATTTTACTTCGTATACAACAGCTGACGGGTTGGGTGGTAATATTGTATATGACATTTGTGCTCATTCATCCGGAGATGTTTATGCTGCCACTTCAGGCGGACTTTCAAAATTTAACGGAGCTACATGGACAAATATGACTACGGGAGATGGATTACCATCAAATATTATCTGGTGTGTAGAAGAAGATAATTACGGGAATAATTGGATTGGGACCTCTAATATGGGAGTAGCATATTATGATGGGTTAACTTGGACAGCATATAACACAGACAATGGGCTTGTTTCTAACGGGGTTAAAACAATTCTTGTTGACAGAAGTGATAATGTTTGGTTTGGAACCGGTAACGGACTATCTGTATATAATGGAAGTTCATTTAAAACTCACAATACCACTACCGGTTTACCAGGATTATTGGTTAATGAAATTATTCAATTGTATAATGGGAATATTGCTGTTGCAACAAATGGTGGTATTGGAATATACAATTATCATGAATGGGAATCAATTACGACAACTGAAGGTCTGCCGACGGCTAATGTATTAAGTTTACGAGAGGATTATAATCAAAATCTTTGGATTGGGTCAGCTGCCGGATTAACTAAATATAACGGGACTAGTTTTGAAACATATACTTATAACGATGGATTGACTAATACTATAGTTAGTAAACACATTATAACACATGCCGGAGAAAACAAAATATGGTGTGGATCTCCTTTTAACGGTATTTCAGTTTATGATTTTGAGAATGATTTTATTATCTACCGTACAAACCGAAATCTTGTAAGTGATGAAATCACCACAATTTATACAGATTATGATGATATTACATGGGTAGGTACAACTGCCGGTTTAAACAAAATAGATGACCAACACTGGAGAACATTTACAGCTCTTGATGGTTTATCAAATGATGAAATAACAGCTATTCACAAAGATATAAATGGAAATGTTTGGGTTGGTACGGTAGATGGGTTAAATAAAATTAATGGTGGAACAATTACACAAATAAATACCGGTGAAGGTCTGACAAACTCGTATGTGAATAGTATAACATCAGATAATACGGGTATCGTTTATGTCTCCACACAAAATAAAGTAACAATTATTACAGCAGGGGTTGTTTCAGGTGAGATTAGCACTACTGACGGATTGATTGATAACAATGTTGATGAGATCCATTTTGAAAACGGAAGACTTTGGTTTATTATGAATACTGCAATACAGTTTTACGAAAGTGCCATATTTACTGACGCTACGTTATCTGGATGTGCAGAATCTCAAGATTTTGCAGGAGCAAAATGCCTAAATAACACAACCGGACAATATTTTGGGACAGACTATACATTAAGATATTTTGAGGATGGTTTAACTATTTCTAATTGTGTACTACACCCATACTCAGGTACAGCGAACATGGGATCAATAGTTGAAATTCCTACAGGTATTGTCTGTTCATTCGAGAATGGAGAAGTCCAGTTATATAATGGCATTTGGGTACCATATCCTGTTTCTTTTGATGTATCTTTTCTTTCAACTTCATTTGATGATAATTATCTTTGGGTTGGCTCAACAGACCAAGGTTTAGCAAAAATATGTCTTAACTGCACATCAGATATTACTGCTGATTTAACCTCCCCAAGTTGTCACGAGACAAACGATGGAACTATTGACATTACTTCTCCTGCAGGGACATCTTATTCCGTTGATAATGGTGAAAATTGGCAAGCTTCAGCAATATTTAATTCACAGTCGGGTGGACTCAAACATATCTTAATAAAAAATGCGTTAGGTAATATTATTGCTGATTCTGTGATTTATTTACCATATTATGACCTAATTAGTGATGCGAATATTACCATTACACAAATCCTTTGTAATGGAAATAATTCAGGGGAAATTGTTCTGGAATATAGTAATTCTGGTTCACACATTTGGGAAAATGCTAACACAGTATTATATGAACGTACAAATCTAGAATCAGGAATATATAGTGTAACTATTTATGATTCAGGCTCATGCTCAAGAATTTTGTCAAACGAAATTATCGAACCGGAAGCGCTGGATATAGATCTAAGCAATACTAATATAACATGTTTCGATGATGCGGACGGGCAAATCGTTTTATCAGTAAGTGGGGGAACTATTCCATATACATACAATTGGAGTAATTCAGAAACCACAAGCACTATTTCGAATCTTGAGCCTAGTAGTTACTTGTACACAGTAACTGATGGAAATGGGTGCACTGAAACAGGCTCCCAGGAAATTATTCAACCTGATGAATTAATTATTTCTCAAACTATTACACATAACAGCTGCTATGGTGACTTAAGCGGGATTATTGATATTACTATTATAGGAGGCATTACACCTTACGAAATTACGTGGGATGATGACACATATGTAAATGGAGTGTTTGATATTATTAATGCTCCTGCAGGATTTTATAATGTAACAGTTAGTGATGATCATAATTGCTCAACTTCTGCATCTTATGAGATTACAGAACCTGAAGGCATTGATATTATTTCCGAAGATTTGCTTCATGTTCATTGTTTTGGAGAATCAACCGGAGAGATTGATATTGAAGTTTCGGGAGGTGTAGGTACATTAAGCTATGAATGGGTTAAAGAAGGTGTCGGAGGTATTTTTTCAACAGATCAGGATATTCTAGATTTAAGCAGTGGCACTTATCATTTGACAATAACAGACGAAAACTATTGTGAGACATATTCAAGTTATCTGATTAATCAATCGCCATTACTTGATGTAAATATTACGATTACTCCTATAACCTGTGCAGGTTATGATGATGGAGAGCTACTCGCTGCTGCAACAGGTGGAACCGGAATATACAGTGCATATTATTGGTATAATGATAATGATGAAATAATAGGTGTTAACCCTCACATTACCGGACTTACAGGCGGAGATTATTATATAATCTGCAGAGATAGTTATTACTGTTACGACACGGCTTATGCAACACTTACACAGGCTGTTCCACATGTTTATGAGATTACTTCAACAGATATGACTTGTAACGGACTTGAAAACGGAACAATAACAGTTATTGTTGACGGAGGTTCCGGCTTAGGATATACTTTCAATTGGGAGGGTGGAATCGCAGGTAATACCAATATTGCTACTAATGTAGGTACCGGCACATGGTCAGTAACTGTTACAGATCCTACAGATTGTACAGAAATACTTGAAGAAACAGTGTCTGAACCAGAAATGCTTGATATCGGCTACTTTGATGAGTATGCCTATATATGTTATGGAAACACATTGATTCTAAATCCCGGAACATTTGTTTCTTACCATTGGAGTACCGGATCGACAAATCCAACAATCGAAGTTGAGAACGAAGATCTGTATTTTGTTGAAGTCGTTGATGCAACAGGTTGTCATTTGGGCGACACTGTATTTGTTGTAGTAAGCACAGTGTTCAACGATGAAGAGATAAATCTTGCAACTGTAACAGATGATGAAACAATTAAAATTATGTGGGAGAAAACGCCTAATCAGGGAACCGAATTATATAAGATATACCGTGATGCTGGGGACGGATTTGAATTTATCACTGATCTTGATTTTACAGAACCGGCTATTTATGAAGACTTCGACGTAAGTCCATCTGATCAATATTATAAATACCGTATAACTTCAGTAGATTCTTGTGGAGCAGAGAGTGATTATTCCGTCCACCACAGGACATGTTTATTAAATGTAGTTTCTGATAATAACGGAGTGTGTTATTTAAACTGGGCAGGATACCAGGGATTTTTTGTAGTGTACTATTTTATTATGAGTGGAGATAGTCCTGAAACTCTAGAAGTTGTTGACTCTGTTTTGTACAGCACATTCAATTATGTTGAAATGAACCCTGACGAAGATGGTACTTATTACAGAATTAAAGTGCGCAGAATTGACGGTTGCTCACCGGGTGATGGGGAATATTACGACGAAGCTTATTCGAATATTGTATATTGTGATAATATCTCAGGAGTAGTAAATACTGTTATCAACGATCCTATGGCTTATCCAAATCCTTTCAATGATGAAATAAATATTGACTTCTTTTTAAATATTGGTGGTGAAGTTAAATACTCAATAGTGAATATGCTGGGACAATTTGTTTATGAAGAGACGATCTATAATGCAAATTCAGGAAATCAGACCATAAAACTAAATCCTGACATAGATGCCGGAATATACATATTGAAACTAAGTTATGGGAATGAAATACATAATTTCAGAATTGTTAAGAATTAAAGCATTAGTTTGTGCGATATAAAATTGAATTATGCTATAAAGGAACAAATTACAGTGGTTGGCAAAGACAACCAAATGCACAAACTGTTCAGCAAATACTTGAAGATAGTATAAATCTCATTTTTAGAGATAGTGTCGAAATTACCGGCTGTGGTCGCACAGATGCAGGAGTTCATGCCAAATACTACATTGCTCATTTTGATTCCGAAAATAACTATAATTATATTTCAGTAAAAAAACTTAACAATTATCTGCCTGTAGATATAGCAATATTTGATATCACACCTGCAAGTGAAGATTTCCATGCAAGGTTTTCAGCTAAAAGTAGAACTTACGAATATATTATTAGTACAAAAAAGAATCCATTTGATTATGGACTTTCATTATATCTTCCAAAACCGTTAAAACTTGATTTAATGAATGAGGCTCTTTTAAAATTACTTGATTATAGCGATTTTACAAGTTTCAGCAAACTACATACAGATGTAAAGACTAATAACTGTAAAATTCTGAATGCCGGCATAAAAACTCAAGATGATAAAATAATTATTTACATAACTGCAGACAGATTTTTACGAAATATGGTACGAGCAATAGTCGGTACATTAATCGAAGTAGGTCGGGGCAAATTAAACATTTCTGATTTTTGTAAAATAATTGAATCCCGTAATCGTGGTAATGCAGGAAAATCTGTTCCGGCAGACGGTTTGTTTCTTGTAAATGTTGAGTATTAATCTTTGCTGTCTTTATAATTTACAGGAATCTCAACATAAAAAATCGTTCCCACACCTAATTCAGACTCAACCCTAATTTTACCTTGCAGCAATTCTGTATTTTCTTTTGCTATGCATAACCCTAATCCAAGCCCTCCAAATTTTGCAGCAATTTGATCGTGTCCCTGACTAAATCTGGAGAATATTTTTTCAAAGTTTTCTTCTGATATTCCAATACCGGTATCTTTAACAAAAAAACAAACGTTTTCATCGTTAGATTTATAACAACCAAATTCAACACTCCCTTTCTCTGTGAACTTCAACGCGTTTTCTATAAGATTGCCTAAAATTTTATTCAGCTTATGCAAATCTGATAATAAAATAATTTTCTCTAGAGGGGATTTTAACTTTAAATCTACATCCAATTGTCTATTTACTGTAAAAATCAAAAACAAATCATTCAAAAAACTTTCCACATCTATTTTCTCAATATTCATCGAAATCTGACGTGTCTCAAGAAAAGAAATCTCTAGGATATCATCAATAACCTTTTGTAATGACTCTCCGCTATGAATTACGATATCAGCAAACTGGGTTCTTTTTTCATCTGAAATATTCTCTTTTTTAAATAATTTAGAGAATCCTATTATAGCATTAAGCGGAGTTCTTACTTCATGCGACATATTGTGAAGAAATTCATTTTTCAAGCTATTGCTCTCTTCTGCCTTTTGTTTTGCGATTATAAGTTCTTTTTGCTGTTCTTCCTGTTTTATCAAAATTTCCTTTAATTTAGAATTCGCCTGTTCCAAAATCAGATTGTTTTTGTGCTCAAGCTCTATCTTCTGTATTAACTTCGTTTGAATAATGTTATAAGCTATTAAAAATAAAAAACTCAAAAAAGCGTATAAACCAATAGATAAAATCCATGATGATGGTACTGTAGTTAATTTTTTATTATCTATTTCTAATGTCCAAATTTCTAAAACATAGAAAGCTCCAGAAATAGTAGCTATCAATATACAAAATATAATAGAAATTAATGCTTGCCTTTTGTTCAGAAAAGCCACAGAAAAAGTCATGGCACTTAAAAGTAACATATATGAAGCACCGGTATATGCTCCAACATAAAAATTGAAAAAAGACATTGCAACCACAGAAGCAATTAATATATATGTTTTAATTTCATAATTTATTCTTCTGTAAAAAATTAAAACACTGATGATTGGTAAGAAGAAAATAAGATTGATTACACCGCTGAGGGTTATATCAACATAAAATGAAAAATAAACGTTAAAGAGAATAATAGGAATACCGACAAGACTACTAAACAGCATTACCTTATACAACATGAAGTCTTTTACCTCATCGATATTCCCTTGTTTTATCAGATCTTTTTCAGATAGAATTTTCACTTTATTGTTTTATTAAAACCAAATATTGCCAAGCATCAAACTCTATATTTTTCAAATCAGCAGCCGTATATTTTTCATCTGTCATATAATCAATATAATTTGCATTTTTATCTTTAATTTTAATCTCTGCTTTTGCCTTTTTATCAGAGAAATTAAAAACAGCAACAATTTCGTTTTCGGATTTTTTTCTTACAAATGCAAAAACCGGTGACTTTTTCTTGCTGTGTATAATTTCAAAATCTCCACCATAAATTCCATTCCATAAAGCTATATTACTCTTTTTCAACTTATTAAGTTTTGTATAAAAATCCTGGAATTTATAATCGCCCCAGATAATAGTATCTTTATCAAAAAACTTCAGCCTTTTATCAAAACCTGCATCCTGTCCTGAGTACAACAATGGCATTCCCGGTAAAGTATAGCATAATACCGAAAAACAAAGTGCACCTTCACCATAACGCTCAAACTCTGTCCCATTCCATGAATTTTCATCATGATTTGTAGTAAATCTCATTTTAATGCTTCCTTCGGGAAAATTCTTTGCCTCCCATTTCATTATTGTATCAATTTCGGTAACAGGCTTCTCTCCTTTTGCAATTTGATTCATTCCATGAAGTAACCACCAAGAGTATGACATATCAAAAGCAGAAATATGGTGCTCCGGCTGCTCAGCTTCTGCTAACATAAAAACAGGCTTTACTTTATCGAGTTCTTCTCTCACTTCATTCCAAAAATCTGTCGGAACCATTTCGGCCACATCACATCTAAATCCGTCAATATCTGTTTCTGTTATCCAATATTTCATATCTTCAATCATCGCAAGACGCATATCTTTGTTATCATAATTTAAATCAACTACATCTGCCCAGTCCTCCACCGGTGGAATATTGTTTCCTAATGAATCCTTAGTATAGAAATCGGGGTGTTCACTCATCCAGACATGATCCCATGCTGTGTGATTTGCCACCCAATCAAGAATTACGTACATCCCATTTTCATGAGCTATTTTAACAAGATTTTTAAAATCATCCAAATTTCCAAATTCCGGATTAACCTTTCTATAATCCCTGATTGAATAATATGATCCTGCACTTCCTTTTCGATTCAATACTCCTATTTCCTGAATTGGCATAATCCACAAAATATCTATACCCATTTCTTTTAATCTGGGGATATCTTTCGAGAATGCATTTAAAGTACCCTCAGCAGTATGTTGCCGGACATTTACCTCATAAATGACAGCATTTTTTGCCCATTCTGGAAGCACTTTATCATAAGTGCTTTCTGTGGCAATATTTTTTTTGTTTTCATTTCTGTTATTACATCCAAACAAACTCAATAAAAAAGCAATAATAATCATAAACTTAATTGTTGTTCTCATATCTTAATTCATATTCATTTAAAACTCTTATTAATTTTTAATCAATATTTCGCAAGAAAGTGGTCTCAGTTTCAATTGAACACTTGTTTCATTTTCACTAATTTCAGAATCAAAAGCCTCTTTCAAACCACTTATGTTTCCAATTACTGATTTAGGAATAAGCACATCTTTTATTTTATTGGATTGATTAAAAATTATAAAAGATTCGTGTTCAAAATACTTCCTTTTTATAACAAGCAAGTTCTTCTCGGCTTGAATTACCGTTGTAGTGCCGAGAAGGAATTCAATATTGCTTTTTCTTATATGTATAAGTTTTGAAGTCTTGTCAAAAGTCTTTTTTTCAAAATCAGAAAGCTCGTCAAATTTCATCATTCTTCTATTATCTGGATCGCCAACTCCCGGCAATCCAATTTCATCGCCATAATATATGCAGGGGACTCCCGGAATTGACATAATGAATGCGGTCAAATTTATTAACTTTTGATACGACGATTCTTTCTCTACCATAATATCTCTATTCCAACCTGCTTCCTGGTCATCTTCACCGGGCTGTACCGACTCATCAGCCATATTTATAAACCTAATCATATCATGATTGCCGGTAATATTACCCATAAGATTATGATAACCATAATAGTTTAATGAAGTTAACAGAGATTTTGCGAGAATTTTCATATCACTATCAATATTTGCAAAACAAATTCGTGCATCAAAATATAAATTAAAATCGAACTGTGAATCCATCATTCCCGAACCTATGTAATTAGCGATGAGTTCTCGATTTCCAAATGTCTCACCTATTTGAAAGATAGCTTTATCCTGAAAGTCAGTTTTGATTTTTTTTGTAAGTAATCTCCAGAATGACTCCGGAATGTGTTTTGTTGCATCGTGTCTAAACCCATCTAAATTATATTTTTTAAGCCATAATACAGCAAACTGAGATATAGTATCAGCAACAACCTGATTATTAAAATCCCATGATGGCAAAAAGGTGTCAAACCATGTCGTCAATCTATGTTCTTCCCATATTCTTATATTTTTTCGTCCATCGTCAAGATTAAGCTGTGTAGCCCAATTTTTATTGTTTTGATAAAGGGGATTATCCTCATGAACGTGATTAGCTACAAAATCTAATATCACATTCATTTTTTTATCATGAGCAAAATCTACTAACGCTTTAAAAATACTGTCATTACCTAATCTATCATCAATTTCGGTTAATGAAATAGGCCAGTATCCATGATAACCAGAAAAATATCTATGGGGTTCAGGATATTCCATATAAGCTTTTTCAGGATTTTTAAACAAAGGAGAAATCCACAGGCAGTTTATACCGAGTTTGTCAAAATAACCCTCTTTTAGTTTCTCTAAGACTCCATACAAATCTCCACCCTGATAGTTTGCTTTATCCGCTACACGATTATCAGATAATTTCCGGTCATTCTCACTACAGCCATTATAAAACCGATCTGCCAAAATAAAATACATGATATTGGAAAATTTATCCTGCCTAACAATATCCTTTATGTCATCTATTACTTTTCCGTTTTTAAGAGGAATAAACAAATCATTTGCCACACAATTCTCATAACAGGCAAAAACACGAATATAGCTTCGGTCTAATTCTTCTGCCTGATCAGGAATTTCGAAAGTGTAATTCCCTGATTCCAAATTCTTTAAATTATTGGGAATAATTTGATTTTGCCAAAGAACAATTAATTTATCAGGAGTTTCAGATAACCCGATAGTTATTTTGTTGTCCTCAAAATATGAAGTTTCTAATTTAAAATTTAAAGTATTACAGTTTTGAAATGCATCGAGTATGGTATTATATCCACCCAATCCATTTGGGATTGTATCTCCGGATTTAGAATTGTTAAGATATTTTCCATCAGCCACTATTTGGTACTTATACAAACCACAATCTAAGTTTAGTGATAGTTTCCAAATACCATCATCTTGTTTCATTTCATAATTTTCAGAATTCCAAGAATTAAAATCACCGGCAACTCTCACATCAGAATATTCTTGATCTATCTCGGGAATAAATATTATTTCAACTGTTTCGCGACAAGTTTTTTTACAAATTATTGAATATAAATACCCCTGACTTTCAATACTTATTTCAGATAATGGAGGAATATCGTCAAAATCAGATGTGATAGTTAATGTATTATTTTCGGAATTATATACATAGTTACTGTTTTCGTAATAAACAGAATCAATTAAAGAAAAGTCAAGAATATAATCATTAAGATTAATTACATTTTCGCCGGGTTTAAGAATTACAACAGATGCCAACTCGTTTATTGGATCGTTCTTTTGATTAAACGTTTCTTTGGTTGACTTATTGCAACTAACCAAACTGAGTAACACAAAAACAATAAAAATCGAAGCTCTTACTTTACACATGTCACTGAATAGTCTTTGTTAATAAAAATATCCGTCTTTGGTCTTAAAGATAATACTGTCTTATGTTCCTGCTCAAGAATTTTCCATCTTAATTCATCCGAATTTTCTTTTCCCCGTAATGATTGAGCTTTTTTCGTTTCATGATATGTAAGATCTATATATACATTTAAATCCGAGTTATTTGAATTTATTGCATATAATCCATCAATTATCAATATTTTAATCTTTGAAAAATCAGTAATTAGCTCATCAATATCATCAGGTACTAAGTCTACACAAGGCATTTTCGCAATTTTATTATTTATAAATCCTTCCACGTTCTCATTCAATTTATCCCAATCTATTTCATTGAGCCCAACATTTTCAATTCCATTATCAATTCGCCATTGATTACGCTGATGTGGATGAACCTTGTAATAATTATCCGAATGTAATATTTTGGTCGGTATTTTATGGATTTTAACCAATTCTTTTCCTATGCAATGAGAAACCTCAGATTTACCACTACCAGACTCCCCTGAAATACAGACAATAATTTTGTCTTTCTCTATTTTTAATAATTCCTCAACTATTTTCTTCGCTGCCAATAAATGCTTGTCTTCGATTAATAATACGTCTCCTAACATATACAGAATAAATTGTTTCAGATAGCGAATATACTCATTAAATCTTTTCTTAAAACGTATTTTAAACCAACAATGGCAAATTGTTAATAAAAATGTTTATTTTTTGGTTTTAATATTTGAATTTTTTGTACATTTGTTCAATGTATTGTATTCATTTTATAAATTAATACATCTACATTTTTGACAAAATGATGATATCTAATCAATTTTTACGAAATTTGAATTATAAAAAAAATAATATGAAAATAAAACTACAATTTTTGGCAGCAATAATCCTTTTGAGTTTGGTTTCAAATGCACAATATCAAACTGGGAAAAAGACTATTACCTATACAGATCCTGACAGAAATAACCGACAAATAGAAACAGTAATATATTATCCTTCGACAACAGGAGGTACTGATGCTGCGATTGCTTCGGGACAATTTCCTGCAATAATTTTTGGTCATGGTACAGCAATGGCTGATCCAAATTTATATCTATATTTTTTGGAAGCATTACCCACTTACGGATATATAGTTCTATTTCCAACTACCGAAAGTGCAAGTCCTCCTATTGCATCGCCGAATCATGAAGCTTTTGGACTAGATTTAAAATTCTTAAATCTGAAAATCAAATCTGAAAATACCAATTCTGGTTCACTCTTCTTTAATCATGTAACAGATAAAACAGCTATCATTGGTCATTCGCTTGGTGGTAAGGCAACATTAATAGGTGCTGCCAATAATAATGAAGTAACTACTATAGTTACTTTATGTGCTGCATTAAGCAATCCGCCCTGGCCATACGGTGGGGGCTATGATGCTATAACTAACAGTATCCCTTATATTACTGTTCCCAGTCTTGTTGTTGACGCAGAATTTGACTGTGTTGTTGAAAGTGATGCAGGAAGACATCTTACTTATGAGTTATTGAATGTGGATTGTAAAACATATGTAAGCATCAATGGTGGCGGACATTGTTATATGGCTTCATCAGATGCAAGTTCATGTGAAACTGCAGAAGGATGGATGGGTGGTAATTGCGAATCAAGTTTTACAATTTCACGTGAGCAACAAAACCAAACAGTACTTGACATTCTATTGCCTTATTTTGGGTATTACTTGTTAGAAGACGAAGCATCATATTCTGAATTTTTGTGTTACATAACTACAAGTAATGCTGTAATTTCGGAACGTTCATGCGACTTACCGGATGCAGAAATTTCTGGCATTGATATCAATAATGTTGTAGAAGACATAACTGTTCCATATGGAACAAGCCTTAGTACAGCTACAAATCTGCTCGCTCAACAAATTACAATAGACGACATATATGGTGTTACTCATAATGTTAACTTATCCTGGTCGGTATCAGGATATAATGGAAATATTGCTGGCGATTATAATGCTTCAGGAAATTTTAACTTACCGGCATGCATTGTTCAAACGTCTCCTCCAACTAATTTGAATGTTGAAGCTACAATCACAGTAGAAGAAAACACATCGGGAATTCCTCTCTTACAAATAAATGGTATTTCCCTGTATCCAAATCCTATATCTGATTTTCTCTTTTACGACAAAAGTGAAATATCTGATGATAACTACCTCGAAATATATAATATCTATGGAGAACTGATATTAAGGGAATACATTGAGAACAAGGGGTCTATTAATCTTAGTAATCTTAGTTCAGGAATGTATATGATAAAAGTCAGAGATAGCTACTTAAAATTGATTAAAAATTAAATAAAGATAGAGTATTTATAAACTTTAGTTATAACAGTCTATAAATCAATATTCCACCACTCGTCTTTATCAATAACACAAGGAGTGTTATATATTCTTAACCCGACATCATTATTGGTTTTAATTTTAAATGAATCGTGATTAATAATCATTTTATAATGAATATTTCTAAACATAAAATTAAATCTGCAACGATGCCATAAATTTGGCAAAGCCGGTGAAACAGACAAAACTTTATCTCTAAAATCTATTCCGGCATATGAGTTAAGTATGTGCATTACTGTTGCTGTCATAACCCCTGCGTGAATTCCTTCAGATGTAGTTCCACCCTGAATATCACTATAATCACTAATCAGAGCTTCATGAAAAATATTTTCAGCTACATCTTTCAAGTCCCATTTGTGAGCAAGATATGCATGAACTACCCGACTTAAACTACTACCATGACTTGTGCGACTAACATAATAATAAAAGTTCTTAATTTTATATTCTTGTGGCAATTCATATCCTAATCCGGCAATAGTTTCATTTATTTCCTTATCAGTAAGGTTATAAAATATCATCAAAGTATCCGCCTGTTTCGACAATTTATAATCATCAGGATTTAAACCTTCTGACTTTAATATTCTGTCTAGTCTGTATATGTCACCGTATTTCTGTTTATAGGCAACCCAGTCGAGTTCTTTTAAATCAAAGTAGCCATCAAACTGTTCAATTATTCCTTCTTCGTTAAATTTTATCGAAAGGTTTTCACTTACATCAGTCCACTTATCAATTTCCGAATTATTTGGAAGGAATCCGGCATTCGAAATCAACTCGCTTTGCTTATAAAAAATACTAATTGTTTGTCTCAACAACCATGCAAGCATTACATTAGTATAAGCATTGTCTTTTAACCCGCCCTTTTCAGAATTTGGATATTTTTCATGAAATTCATCCGGTCCCATCATATTTTCAGTATGATAACGAAAATCCCTGGCAGAATATTTACAGGCAGAAACAAAAAATCTGCAAATCTCCGTCAACATTTCGAATCCGAAATTTCTTAAAAAATCTTTATCATCAGTTGCCTGATAATATCTTATAATATTTAATCCAATGGCAAGAGAAACATGTCTTTGGTTCCTGCTATAGTCAGCTCCCCAAAGTCCTGATTTTGGATTAAGATGTATTTCCTGAGTTTCTTCTTCACCTGTGCTACCACTTTGCCATGGAAACATCGCTCCCAAATAGCCATTTAGTTTGGCGTAGCTACGAGCAGCTTCAAGCCTTTTGTAACGATACATAAGCATCGATTTCGTCACCTCAGGAAAATGAATATTGTAAAATGGAAATACATACAACTCATCCCAGAAAATATGACCTCTGTATGCTTCCCCATGTAAACCTCTGGCTCCTATGCTTACATCTGCATCAACACTGTGTTCCGAAGCAGAAACTAAAAGATGATAAATATGAAGTCTTACAAGCTTTTGACTTAGCCTGTCGCCTTCGATTTCAATATCCGCTTTTTTCCAAATTTTTGCCCATTCAGATGCAGACTTGCTAACTAAATCGCTGAAATGATTGTTTTCTTGTAGTTTTTTATCAATATCAAATTTCTTAGTATCCAAAGAATTTGTGTATGCTATATTTTTATAAATCACAAATTCATGATTTTCAGAGATCTCTGCTGAAAATTCCATTTCAATAGAAGACTCTGATTGACGTATTGTTGAATTTGCCTCAACTATATTTGAATAAATAATAGCTCCAACAGAAATATCGATATTTGACTGAACAGTTTTTGTGTCAAGTCTTAAAATATTATTACTAAATGAAGTTACCGCTTTAGTAAGATGATTTTGATTTAAATCTCTGTATCTAAAAACCCCATCGTTAATTATATCGGCATCCAAACCGGTTTTAATGCTAATTCTTCCCGAATAATTTAGTGGAGTAACACTATATTCAAGCCCTGCAAGATTTTTATCGAACATGCTAATACATCTCACTGACTCTACCATAGTCTGACGGCCTTTTTTATCTTCAACCAATGCCCAGCCTGACAAAATTCCCTTTTTAAAATCAAGAGTTCTTTCAATATCAATAATTCTAAACGATTCTGAATTTATCCACTCCTCGTCGTCAATTTTAAAACTTGTAAAAAGCCAGTTAGGGCAATTAACCAAATCCTCATTATAGATAGTTTTTCCCTGAATAACAGAAGGTAATTTATTATAAACACCTGCCATGTATGTTCCCGGATAATGGTTATTTGAAGCTTTTTCTTCACAAAAACTTCCTCTTGATGCAAAAAAACCATTTCCTACAGTTAATAAAGATTCCCGGCTTCTTTCATTTTCAGGAATAAAATCTACATATTTTAAACACCACAAATCCTCTTTAAGCCCTACTTCGAACCAAGTCGAAATCGTTTCCAAATTTATCTCCTCTAAATCCGTAACAACTATGTCTGCTCCGTTTATTTTTAATTCAATGTGATTATTGTGACGGGCAACACCAATAACCAAACCAAAATTCCCAGCCTTCCCAGCAGTAACGCCACTGACAGCATCCTCAACAATTACTGCTCTATGGTAAGGGACATCCATTAAATCACAAGCTGTCATAAAAATATCAGGAGCAGGTTTTCCTTTGAGTTTCCTTTCTTCCGAAACAAGTCCATCAATACAAACCATAAATAGCTTGTCCAAACCTTCTTTCTTTAAAATTGGTTTACAATTTTTACTCGAGGAAGCAACACCAACTTTTATATCATTTTCAATTAATTTCTTAATTAAAGTAACTGTTGACTCAAACACTTCTGCTCCTTTGGTTTGAAGCAAATCGTTAAAAATTTCATTTTTTCTATTTCCAATACCACAGATTGTAAACATATCTCCGCTATCAGAAATTTCCCCATAAGGAAACTCTATACCACGAGAACCGAGAAATGACAAAACGCCATCATAACGTGGTTTACCATCTACATATTCAAAATAGTCCTTGTCTATATCGAAGGAGATATATTTTGTATTATTTAATTTACTATAATGTTTTAATACTCCATCAAATGTCTGTTTCCAGGCAATACAGTGAATAGATGCAGTATCGGTAATTACACCGTCTAAATCAAATATGACAGCATCAAAATTGGCAATCATTTCAGGTAGTTTACAAATTTTCGTCTGTAAATATAGATATTTTATACTATCAGAAAAGAAAAATAAGATAATTTTTACTAAATCTCTAAAACCTATTGATTTTTCAAACCTAATTTTTGCTTTAAATCAATCATTTCATTCTCAGCAAGCAGCTTGTCATTGAATTTTTTAACAGCTAAAAGCTCGCGTCCACTTTCATCAGTTAAAAAAATTCTAAAATCATTTGTCAATGGACTTGGGCTTTTATTTCCTGTTAGTGAAAAATTATTCTTTTTTGTGCAATCTTTAAGAAAAAGATTCATTTCGGGTTTTACCGATATCCAATATCCTACACTTATAAATCCAAACATGTTACTCGAATACTTTAGTCTTTTATTCTCAACATCTAGTTTAGTACTTGTATTCGAAAAAGCGAGAAAAATTCCCACAATAATCGTAGTAAATCCAATCCATGAATAAAAACATACATAAATTCCGGAAAGAAGAATAACAACACCTAAAACAGTTCCAACTGTACCAAAAGTATTATCAAGTTTATTATTAATAATCATAAAATAAATTTATTCAGCTGTAAACATAAATTGATTTCCATACGAT
>Ga0116142_10000712_pt1 | contig 42789 bp, 33 predicted proteins | sample AD_UKC033_MetaG_FD_89785 | JGI IMG/M metagenome (GOLD analysis project Ga0116142, IMG submission 89785) | Active sludge microbial communities of municipal wastewater-treating anaerobic digesters from USA - AD_UKC033_MetaG | ecosystem: Engineered > Bioreactor > Anaerobic > Digestate | place: USA... | reverse complement strand
ATGGCGTATAAAGGATTTGAGATATCTGAAAAATTCAATGTTCCTGTATTGCTTAGAATAACTACAAGACTTGCTCATTCAAGAGCCGGAGTTGAGACATACGAACAAAAGCAACAGAATGAAATGTCTTTGCCGAAAGATCCTCGTCAATTTGTTCTTCTACCTGCAATAGCACGAAAAAATTATAAAAAACTACTCAACATGCAAGCTTCAATTATTGAAGCTTCTAATGAATCGGTTTATAATAAGTACATCGATGCTTCTGACAAGACACTTGGAGTAATTGCTTGTGGTATTGCATATAATTATTTAATGGAAAATTATGCAGGAAACTGTCCGTTTCCTGTTATAAAAATATCTCAATATCCACTACCTGAAAAACACATTAAAAGAATGAGGCAAGAATGTAAAAGCATACTTGTTCTTGAAGACGGCTATCCACTTGTTGAACAAGAATTGAGAGGATTTTTTAATGAAGGAATTACTATCAAAGGACGTTTGGATGGAACTTTACCAAGAGATGGTGAACTAAATCCAAATATTGTTGCTCAGGCCTTGGGGTTACCAATTTGTGAAGGAGAATCAATTCCTGAAGTTGTAAAAATGCGCCCCCCATCACTTTGTATGGGTTGTGGACATCGCGATATGTATAATGCTCTTAACGAAGCTTTGGCTCCATACGGTCAAGGCAGAGTTTTTTCAGATATTGGATGTTATACTTTGGGAGCACTTCCTCCTTTTAATGCGATTAATTCATGTGTTGATATGGGTGCGTCAATTACTATGGCTATTGGGGCATCAGACGCTGGTTTGGTTCCGGCAGTTGCAGTAATTGGAGATTCAACATTTACACATTCGGGAATGACAGGACTTATTGACGCAATTAATAAAAATTCGCCTATCGTTGTAATCATCAGCGATAATTTCACAACGGGCATGACCGGAGGACAGGATTCTGCCTCACATGGACGAATGGCAGAAATTTGCAAAGGTTTGGGAGTTAATCCTGATCATATAAAGCTTATGAATCCTCTTAAGAAATATCATGAAGAAAATACCGAGATTATTAAAAAAGAGTTAGCTTATAACGGATTGTCAGTTATTATACCTCAACGCGAATGTATTCAGACTGCGGCAAGAAATAAGAGAGCTGCATTAAAATCTAATTAATTATAAAATTTATTACAATGAAAACAGATATAATATTAGCCGGTGTCGGCGGACAAGGGATTTTAACAATAGCAGCAGCTATTGGAATGGCTGCGGTAAATAAAGGTCTTTACCTAAAGCAAGCCGAAGTACACGGAATGAGTCAGCGTGGTGGAGATGTACAATCAAATCTTCGTATTTCAGACAAACCTATTTATTCTGATCTTGTCGCCAAAGGTTGTGCAGATATAATAATATCGGTTGAACCAATGGAAGCTCTCAGATATTTACCCTACCTAAAAAAGGGTGGTTATGTTATTACTAATATAGTACCGTATAATAATATCCCTGATTATCCGGAGACTGAATTAATTCTTGACAGAATAAACAAATTACCATTTAAAATTGCACTTGATGCAGATCAAATTGCAAAAGAAACAGCTACCGCCAGAGCATCAAACATAGTTATTTTAGGTGCTGCTACTCCTTTTCTCGGTTTAAGCTTAGAAGAATTGGAAGGTGGAATAAAATCTCTTTTCGGGTCAAAAGGAGAAGATGTTGTCGAATCCAACATAAAAGCTCTCAGAGCCGGTTATGACTTTGCAAAATCTAAAATTTAAATAAAAAAAAGGCTTTCTCTCGAAAGCCTTTTTTTTAACTAATATCTTGTATTATTTGATTTCTTGTTTTGCTTTTTTCAAAGAATCCTTTTCAACCAAAACTCTATCTTTACTTTGATTTACAATATTTTCTGCTTCTCCGATTTTTGCTTTGTTAATATCGTATTGTTCTTTTGTTATGCTTTTATTTTTATATTTCTCTTCGTTTCTAATTTTCGCTGCATCAATATCCTTTTGCTTTTTGTTTAGTTTTTCGAACTCCATATCCAGTTCAGATACTGCTTCATCAATTTTAGTATTTACCTGAGTTTTTGCTTCCTCTGATCTTAATTTCCCAAATTCCTGACCTGTCAACCCACCTTTATCTTTACCATAAGCATTACCATTATTTCGATTCTCATTGTTTGAATTTTGTTCTTTTTTCTGTCTATCGGAATCCTGTCCATCTTTATTTTTCTCTTGTTCCTGTTCCTTTACCGGTTTATCAGGATTTGATTTATCATTTGCATTATTGTTTTCATTTTTTTGCTGTTCTTGTGGTTGCCCTTTTTTCTCCTGATTTTGCTGATTATTAGGGTCAACATTACCTTTCTTTTCATTTTTCTGAGTTTGTTCCTGTTCGTTAACTACATTAACACCTCCTTTGGTTTCATTTTTCACGGTACCATCCTCATTTCCACCACCCTGGTTATTATTGATTTTACCTTTTCCAAGTCCCTTATCCTCTTGTTGTGCAGACACAACACAAGTGAACATTGTTATCACAATAATAGTAACAATTAGTTTGATTGTTTTCATAATATAATCTCCTTTTATTAAATATCTTTTAATAGCTCATTTACCTCTGTTTCAGTTTTTTCAACCTCTGTTTTAATTTCAACAACTGTAGAATCAATTACAGCACTACCTTTTTCCACAATTTTCATTTCTTCTTCCTGTGTTTCAACTTCTTTGCCTGTTTCACTTGTATTTGTCTGATTTCCGCATGCTGCAAGAAAAAAGGCAAACCCAAAAAATAAAAAGTACTTCCTCATAACTTAGATTTTTAATTTGTATATTAATAAACTCTACTGATTACATTACAAAATATGCAAATAGTTGTTGTAAATTTATTGAAAAATCCAATAAATTATAAAATGTCAATAAAATGTTATCAACAAAATACAAGGTAAATTTTATCAATAACTCGTTTTAATTATTTTTGTAAAAAATACAATAATATGGATAATTATATTGTCTCGGCAAGAAAATACAGACCTGATAGTTTTGATATGGTAGTGGGTCAAGATTCGATTACACAAACCCTGAGAAACTCTATTAAAATCAATCAATTAGCTCAAGCATATTTATTTTGTGGCCCTCGTGGTGTAGGTAAAACAACATGTGCAAGAATTTTTGCCAAAACAATTAATTGTTCCAATTTAAACGAAAACTACGAAGCATGTAATGAATGTGAGTCTTGTGTTGCGTTTAACAAATTACGATCTCTAAATATCCATGAACTAGATGCAGCATCAAACAATTCGGTAGAAGATATAAGAAATCTTATTGACCAGGTTAGGATACCACCCCAGCTAGGTTCTTTTTCTGTATACATAATTGATGAGGTACATATGTTATCCAGTGCTGCATTTAATGCATTTCTTAAGACACTTGAAGAACCTCCGAAACATGTAATTTTCATTCTTGCTACTACAGAAAAACATAAAATAATTCCGACTATTCTATCTCGTTGTCAAATATTTGATTTTAATAGAATAAGTGTTGAAGACATACGTTCAAGATTAGAATATGTTGCAAGTCAAGAGGGCATAAATGCGGACCAAGACGCACTGCATATAATTGCACAAAAAGCAGATGGGGCAATGAGAGATGCATTATCAATATTTGATCAGATTGTTAGCTTCAGTGGTAAAAATATAACATATGATAATACTATTCATAATTTAAACGTCCTTGATTATGACACATATTTCAAAATAACTCAGGCTTTTATTTCCGGAGATTATAAAAATGCGTTGTTAATATTTGATGATGTTCTTAAAAGAGGGTTCGAAGCCGGATATTTCATTTCAGGTTTAGCTTCACATTTCAGAGATTTGTTGATATGCAAAGATCCCGGAACTGTAAATTTATTGGAAGTTGGTCAAAAAATTAAAATGGAATACCTCGAAAACTCCAAAATTTGCTCTGTTTCTTTTCTCTTTAAAGCAATTGATATTGCAAATAAAACCGATTTAAATTACAAATTAAGTCAAAACAAGCGGTTGTTAATTGAAATTGCACTTTTAAACATTTGTGATGTTGAAAATAAAACTTTATCAAATCTATCCAATACAATAATAAATAACATAAAAACGGAAGTCCCTGAAAAATCGGAAAACATTAAAATACAACAAGACGAAACAAAAATTCCCGAAGAAACCAAATTGACAAATACTACTCAAGAGAAATTATCCGAATCTATAAAACCTGAATTTAATAACCCGACTGAAAAATTAAATTCAGAATCAAAATCCTTTGTGAAAAACATTTCCATTAAGGATTTAGCAAAAGACACAGACGTTACGACAGCTGGCAAATCTGAAGAGCCAAAATCAGATTACAATAATTTAGGATTAGATGATTTCGATAGAGAGAAATTATCATACGTCTGGACAAAATATGCAGAAACATTAAGGGGAAATCCCAGACTGTATAATTTCTTAACAAGTCATGTACCTCAAGAAGAATCAAAAACTAAATACTCTATTACTGTAGATAGTCAAGCAATTAAAAACAAACTTGATCTGTTTTTAACAGACACGTTAAAATATATGCGTCAAAATCTTAACAATAAAGAATTTGAATTGGAATATATTGTAGATGAAAATAATGAGAAAAAGAAATTTAAAACAGATGAAGAAAAACTTCAGGATATGATACAGATTAATCCTGAAATAAAAAAGTTTAAAGATCAGTTAAACTTAGATTTTGAATAAATTTTAAGTGTCTAATCTCTGCCTAATTACCTCATAAACACCAACCGCTGTTGAAACCGAAACATTTAAAGATTCTGTTTTTCCAAACATAGGAATTTTTGATCTTATATTCGCTCTCTTTAAAACAGAAGAAGAAATTCCCGATTCTTCAGACCCTAAAATTAAAGCAACAGGTCCTTTTAAGTCGGTCTCGTATATCATTCGTTCTGATTTTTCACTTATTGCAATTATTTCTATGTCTACTTGCTGTAGTAATAATATTGCATCAATAATATTCTCTACTCTACAGACCGGGATATTATACAGTGCACCGGCAGATGTTTTTATGGCATCTTCGGTAATTCTGACACTATTTGACATAGGAATTATAATTGCATCAACACCTGCACATTCGCAAGTTCGTGCTATAGCACCAAAATTTCTCACATCAGTAATATTATCTAATATAACAAGCAATGGAACCTTCCCACTGTTAAGGCTTTTTTCGACAATTTCCTCTAAATCATAATAAGAAACAGGCGAAATGACTGCAATTACTCCCTGATGGTTTTTATTGCACAATTTATCTAGTTTTTCCAACGGGACATACTGCATTGAAATATTTCTTTTCTTTATTTCGTGGAACAACTCGGTTGCCAAGACTCCATTTAATCCGTTTTTCAAAAAAACCTTGTCAATTTCTTTACCGGCCTTTATTGCTTCAATTACCGGCCTTAATCCAAAAATATTATTATCCATAATTATTAATTTGTAATTGTAAAAATCCGTCCATCACGCCATGTTGTTACAGCTTGTGACCAAACAGACTGATAATTTGAATCTCTTCGCAATTCATATGAAGATCCCGAATAAATATTGTTAATTTTATCAAAAACAAATAAGACTCCTGCTACATCAGGATCTTTGCCGTAAAACCATTCTTCACCCGTTGCACTTATATTAACTATTGAAGGAGGACCTAACAAAACATAAATATTCCCTCTATCAGTTTTCCAGCCGGCTTTATCTTCAGAAAAGTACTTATTTGCCAAATAGACTCGATTGTAGAAAACTCTTATCTGTTCTTTGGCAAATTTCATATTATTAGATTTGCTTAACCAAAACTCATCTATTGCAAGTTTAAGATTACTACAATCTTTAAGTTCTTTATATTCCTTATTGCCGGTTAATAATTTTAATGGTTCCAACATATCCAAAAGTGTCTTAATCTCTGGAAAGAAATCTCCAGAATTAATAAAACATAATGATGCATTCGTAGTACTTGACGGTTTTAACACATAATAACCTTCCTTAATAAAATTAATTTTATCGCCTATTAAATACAAAAAAACTGAATCAGGTTGTCTTAAATCATTTGTGTTATTATACAAATAATATGGCGGTACACAAACATATTCGGGAAATCTATAATACTCCACATTAACTTCAAAATTATCGTAGAAATTACTATTAATAATATAATCTTTTGATGGGTTAACAATATTGTTGAATTTGATTTCTTTACTATTTTTATTTAACTCATAAAAAACGAAACGATTCTTTGAAAAAACATTGTGATTATCTATGTCAAAAATTAATCGCTGTTGTAAATCAGAAGAACTACCTAATGACATATTAATTAGCAGTTTACTATATGATTCTTTCGGCACTTTTATCTGAAAATAGCTCTCTATATCTTCATTATTAAGATTAGTTATTGTATGAGAAATAGCACTACTGTCAACAACTTTAAACTCTAAATTTTCTCTGACTACATATTTTATCAACATTTTCAAATCACTTTGCTGATTGGATACTGCAATATTTTTTAGCTCCTCCACACTTATTTTATAAAATACAATAGCAGTGGTATCAGAGTTTAAAAAAATACGACATTCTGGATTAAAATTTTTCTCACTCGGATTATACATTGATGAAAAATTGTACTTAAATGAAGGAGACTGCACTACCGATTGACTAATGGGAACACAGGAATGTACGAAAAAACCTGTTAACAGAATAACTGTCAAGCCAATACTATTCAGTTTCAGATCCCTCATCAATTTTGAAAAAATTATACATTTCTTTCTTAAACCTCTTCATATAGGTCGAACTACCCAGTCCATACTGATAGAACAAACCATCAACCTTAAGCTCTCTTTGAGCAGGTTTGGTATCGTAAATAACTTGATTGAACTTCTCGTCCGATGATATCGCGCTAAATGTTCCTGCAGAATATTTAAAATAGTACCAAGTCTCCGAATCAGGTTCAAGCAACATTTCAAAAGCATCTCCTCGCCTTGATTTCTCAAACTTAATAAATCCAAAAACATATTTATTTACATGATCCTTCCCAATATTTGCAATACCAATTGGACCATAATGGACAAATGAACTTAACGATTGATGCCATAATAACATAATATCAGTAAATATCATTTTATCCGAAAGTTCTTTTGGGAATTTATTATAGTTACCAAGACTTAAATTTGAAAACCATTCATTAGCTTTAGTTGTACCCAAATATTCTACAAGAGCTTTCTCAAAATCATCATTTCTCATATCTATGCCAACAAGACCAGGAATTGAATTGATCTTTTCAGCCATTAGTTTTTGAGCATCAGAATTAAAATATGCATCCATAATCATTGACACTGTTATTTCTGTAGTATCATTATCGGGATAATAGAGGAAACTACCAATTACATTTGGTTTAAACAATCCAAATCCCTCACTTATGTCAAAACGACCTTCTCCATATAGGTTACAAATACTTTTATGAATACTCAGATAATTCCCGGGCAAACTTGTTTCAGCTATTTTATTTTTAGAAGCAATTATAAATTTTCCGTCATTTGAATCATAATGTAAAAATCCAGATGATGAAAATATCACTTTATCATAAGCGTTACGCTTTTTAGCTAAAAATGAGGGATACAAACTATTTGAATTTGATAACACCAATCCTGCAATCAGCTTATCGTTGTTAATGCTTTTTGGCAATGAATCTACCGGAATATATACATCTTCGGGATCAACAAATGCTTTAAACTTAAGCCAGTTAGTGCTAATGCTATCACAATCATCAATAGTTTTAACTGCGCCACTAAATTCCAGATTAGGATTATTTGCGAAAATTTGAGCGTCACCAAAAAATCTAAAATACGAATTTATTTTAAAATTATCAGGCTCAGCAATTCCTCCGGTTGCATAAGTCTGACCAGATGCATCTACACCTACTTTAGTCATGTGAATGACTTGAGGATTTTTAGTATTGTCAATATAATCATAATCGCCATAGGCTGTGTAACTTTTTTTACCATAAATGCTTACTACGGCATTATAGATAGTGTGATATCTTGTTGTAGAATTGGCAACAATCTTAGAATTGCTAATAGGTCTCATTACAGCATCAGGTTCAATCGTAATATTTCCATCATTCACATAAATTGTTGCATCGGCAACCCTAATGAACTTAACACCTTCTGCATAGATTATATGTTCATTATAATTATATTTTGCCCTTGGAGCGACAAAATCTAAAGAATCCTGATTAGGGTGAACAGAAGTAAACTTTGGCCCTTCAAGAAACAACTCTTCCCATTCTGTAGGACTAATATTCTCTCCCATTTTATCTAATTTATCCAAAATTTCAGTATCAGCACTAATTGCAATTTCCTCCTTATCCATATACCAAGTCATTTCATTCATTTCGCTTATATACTTATTTCTTGGAAATCGCCATATCGTATTTTCACCATTTGTTCTAAATACTCCATTACGTTCGATAAAATCTACATGAGCATTAACATTATCCGATTCAAAATCAGTATTTATGGCACTTAAAGTATATAAATCAAAATCTGCAGTATCAGCATCTATAACATCCGCTTTAAATCTATATTGATTTGAAGTTAATCTTGCCTTATCAATATGTAAAAACCCTTCTCCAAGCAGTCCTTCAGATGTAATGGTAATATTTCCGTCCAAAATTGCCTGATTATCAAACATTTTAAAATCAACTGAATCTTTCTTTAACATAAACTTATCTTCTTCGACATCCCAACGTAAAGTATTGTCTCGGCCAGAAACTGAGGGATATTCCACAGCTCCTGTTTGTTTGCTCAGTTCAAAGTTTTGTGTATGCCCCTCCATATGATCAAGAAAGAATAACAGATAATCTGCATTCATTGTCGAAGAAAGATAATCTATTTTACCTGAACCTCGCAGCCCGAAATTACTCAAATCTATCTCATGCCAAAACATACCTTTTCCTGCATATAACGGCAAGCCCATAGGTCCGGTATTTGTATTAAACCCTAGAGAGAAATCATTTTTACGCAAAACTAATATTTCTTTTATTGGCGGAAATATATCTCCAGAATATAAAGTTCCGGCAAACTTTAAATTGTCTTTAGAATATCCTTGAATACTATCAAGCAAAAAAGGATCTACCTCGAAATAAAACTTACTTCTTTTATAAGCACCATTATACACATCAGCCCTGTCATAATATACATAAGTTCTTGATTTTGAAATAAATTTTGGATATTCAGGAAAATCTCCATTTCCCGATTTATTCATTGGTTCATCAATATAGAATTCTCCGTCAATTTGCTCAAGTTTATTTCTAACTATAGCAGGCTTTGGTTTACCTTCAGCGTCAAGATATTCTGTTTCAGCCACCATCTTCATAGAATCACATCTTGGAAGTTCAAACATAAACCTATTGTAGTCAAATTTAAAATCACTACCATAATAATAAAATTGACCAGCTTGAATAGTACCATTAAAAGTAAAAGTACGATTCTTTTTCATAACAATTTTTTGATCCTTCGGATAGACCTTAACATTTTGTGAGTCAGACAAATGAACATAAGAAATCCCATTTATTTTCAGGTCAAAATTTATTAGACTTAACTCTGCATTAGGCACTTCCGCTTCTGTTTTGCTATAAAATTGAATTACATCCGAATCCTTAGTTTTTCGATGAGCTTCCATAAATCTCCATGCTTCTGGATATACTCTGATTAATTCAGTTTCAGTATCATAGCTTAAAAACCCCCTGTAAGCCAAGTCAAATACCATCTGTACAACTTGCGCCGGACTATATCCCATATATGATGACAATTCTCCTAGATAAAACTCGGGGTATCCTGCCCAAGATTTAACGAAACCGGTAATAACAGCAAGTGGATGTTGTGGATCTCTTTTCTGAATTTCTCGGTATCTATCCAAACGATAATAATCAGCAGATTCAAACATTGCTTCGTTGGGTACTCCCGCTGTTTTTATCATCGAAAACTCTATTTTATACTTGTCAATAAACCAACGAAACCAAGTAAAATCCATAGTAATAGCATGGTAAGAATTTGTAAAATGGACTTTCGACATGTCTTCTTTGGTTCGAATCAGTTCTAACAGTCCCATTTTATTATGAAATCTAAATGTAAGATGAGGGTGATAAATCGAATCTTCATTCATCTTTAAGATAATTGCGCAATTATTAGTAACAATCATTTCATTATCAATTGAAAACTCTTTTGAGTATGCGGTAAGAGAAAGCGTATCTGCTTTTTTAATTTTCATCATCGCAGGCTCTTCTTTTGTTCCCGAACCAATAAAGCTACTTCCTTTTATACTAAACCCTCCTTCATAATCAATTCCGGGAACAATATTTTTTAATTCAAAATGCTGATTATATGACACAAATGTTGGATAATCAGATCTTCTTGGATTATCAAGATTTCCAGCTTTATCAATCAGTTTTCCCATCATAGGCTGTTTAAAAAACATGGAATTCATAAACATTACTGAATCGGCAGTATAAGTAATGTTGCGCATATCAATAGAATAATTACTCAATTTGGCCTCAATACTATCCAAACCATAACCAACTCTTTCCCAACCTACCAAACCGCCTTTTCCTGTCCATGAATTCTTTACCGGAAAATATTCACCATTTGTTTTGTATATTTTCAAGCTGTCAACTCCCTGATATCCAATTAGATTAATATTTGTAAATACTATTTTAATACCATTATCATACTTAATATAGAAGTTATTGTTTTCTGCCTTCCAATAAGTCCTTGCTCCTTTTGAAATAATATTCCTTGATAACAACGCATTCATATTAATCAAATAGTCCGAAATATTGCTCAGTTTAGGTCTTTTGCCATCATTTAGCAATTCTATCAAGGCTTTTTCATAAATTTCGTATTGTCCTTTATCACTTATTTTTCTGTTAAATAACATTTTATTATCAGCCAAGCATACAAAATCGGGATATCCTTTACATCCTTTAGAAGCCATTAAGTTAGCCATGGTAATAAACTCCTCTTTTTCTGTAGAAGTTAAGCTGTCTGATTCCCAGAACTTAGTAAATTCTTTATCTATACTTTTTGCATCTGGTCTTATCTCTCCCGAATAATTAAGCTCCTGACCAAAGGCCTTTATAAACTTATCCTTTTCGATAGGAAAAGCTTGGGAAAAAGCAAAATTACCTAAAGCTAATAGCAACAATAATATTGAAATATGTTTCATATTTATATTTTATTAAAAACACAAGCTGACCAATTATCTTTTTCGATATTTTTAACTAAAATCAAGCCATATTCGGCACAACATTTCTCAATCAAATGAAATTCGTTTATAAGAAATCCACTCAAAAATAGTACAGAACCTTTATTCATATATTGAACCAAAACAGGAATATCTTTCAATAAAACATTAAGATTAATGTTAGCAAATATGAAATCATACTTAAAATCGGGGACGTTATTAATATCACCTCTTATAGATGTAATATTGGAAATTTTATTTTTCTTTGAATTTTCGATTGAATTTTCGTAAGCCCATTCGTCAATATCAATAGCAATAACATTCGACGCTCCCAATATTGAAGCATAAATCGACAACACGCCAGTTCCACTCCCAAAATCCAGAACTTGAGATTCCGACATATCAAACCTTGACATAAGTTGACACATCATATAAGTTGTTGCATGGTGTCCAGTACCAAAAGACATTTTAGGCTCGATTATTATTGTGTGTGTTGTATCAAACTGATGATTATGAAAAGGAGCTTTTATAGTTAAAATATTGTCAATACATATTGGTTCGAAATTCTTTTCCCACTCTTCGTTCCAATTTTTTTGTTGAATAATATTTTTACAAAAATTCATTCCATAAGCTGACATCAGCATTTTTGTCATGTCCTCGTTATATGCTTCTTCTGAAATATATGCAAGTAACTTATCCTTTTCTTCGCAAAAGCTTTCAAAACCCTGCTCGGCTAAAAACGCAACGACGACTTCAGATAAAGCGGATTTTTCCTCAGGTACATCAATAATTATTTCTATATAATTCATTTAGCCGATTTAATAATATTTATAAAATCATCCGGTTTTAATGACGCCCCACCAACTAGACCACCGTCAATATCAGCACATTTAAACAATTCAGAAGCATTAGCAGAATTAACACTTCCACCATAGAGTATCGAAACTTCATCGGCTACAATCTGGTTAAAAAGATCTTTAATAATCAATCGAATATAATTATGCATTTCCTGAGCCTGCGAAGGAGTCGCAGTTCTACCGGTGCCAATTGCCCAAACAGGTTCGTATGCAATTATAGTATTTAACATTTCAGACTCACTAATGTCTTTAAAAGATTCTATAATTTGTTCCTTAACAATTTCAAAATGCCTATTAGAATCTCTTTCACTCAATGTTTCGCCACAACAATAAATAGGATTGATATTATTATTATAACACTGTCTTAGTTTTATTGCTAACAACTCATTATTTTCACTAAAATATTGTCTCCTCTCACTATGTCCAATAATTATATAATTAGCTCCTAAATTTTTAACCATTTTAACGCTAATTTCCCCTGTATATGCTCCTGAATCGAACTGTGAACAATTCTGAGCTGCTATTGCAATTTTTGAGGAATCAACTTTTTGTATAATTCTATCTATGTGTGTAAAAGGCACTCCAAGAATAACTTTACAATTTTGATCTAAGTTATAATTTGACAAAAATGAATAGATTTTTAAAGCCAAATCTACTCCCTCATCAGGAGTTGTATTCATTTTCCAGTTACCTGCTATTATTTTTTTTCTCATAATGAATTAGTTTACATTAATGAATTTCTTTTTTACTAAAAAAACATACAAATTGTGAAACATGGACATAAACAGACAAAGCGACAAGATATAAATCAAAGTAATCAGATTATTCTTATTATTTTGATGCTCAGTTATTGAATATGCTGTTAGTTCACGCTGCAATTCTTTTACATCAGGTACATTAATACCTGACCATTTGTTTAATATTGTCCCTTTTTTTACCAACACCAAACCCGGATTTGATCTAACAACAGTTTTCAGAGTTATTGGATCTGTGTTATAAAAATTAAATTTAACATTATTCTCTTTAACAAAACTAGTTATTTCATCAACTCCCGAAGCAGTTAAACAATAGAAATTATAATTCTCTTTCTCGCAAAATTCTGCAATTTCATTAATCTTTGCTATATGCTTTATTTTAGCCTTTTCAACATTTGTCATTACTAAAAAGAATGCATAATTTTCGTCTGTCAACACTACGTCTGTAATATCTTCTCCGTAAGGTATTGTTGAGTAATCTTGTTCCGGAATATATTCAGCATCAATAAACACATAATCATCTCCCGGAATTTCATACAAATTTAAGACGACTTCTATTCCTTCCGGACTCAAATATGTAAGTCTGATAAGAGAAGGGTCCAACTCAATGTCGTAAACGATATGTTCTAGTTTCCAAGTATTATCAGGAAGATCATCAACAGTGCAATACTCAGTTTCTCCATCTTTGGAGTACATAAACTGAGCATCATACAAATTAACATAGACTTCCTCAGCAGGTTCCGGGCTTATTCCAGGTATAAATATAGGTTCTACAGTAAAATCGTGAATCGGCGGTTTATACCCTTCTTTTATTAACTTATGTGATGCATCAACAAAAGTCCAGGTCGAATCAGGTAAATTATTAACTGCAAACTCCTTCTTTTCCCCATTTTTTTCATAAATAAAAACACTTTCGTACACATCAATATTATCCTTTTCTTCATCAGGGACCATCATTCCTTCCTGAATATTTGCTCCAATATGATATGGTCTAAAATCAATTATAGGTAAATTTCTCAAACAATATAGAGACAAAACTATTGAAGCTATTGCAAAAAATATCCCCAAACTCCACTGAAAAAACTCATTATAAGCAGGCTTGAATCTCTTTCTGTAAATAAAAATTACAATTACAAAAGCAAGAAGAACTAAATTTTTGTAAAATGTTTGCCAATTAGTTAGTATTAAAGCATCACCAAAACAACCACAATCACTTACAGGATTAGCTGCTGCCAACCACAAAGTTAGTGGAGTAAATAATCCCATAAAAAGTAAAACTCCCCATGAAGCCAATTTAGGGACTAAATTAAATACAAGTGCTATTCCAATAACTAATTCAGCAACTGATAACAAAATTGCAAAGAACAATGACATTCCACTTAAAAAATCAAGATGCATAGCCACAAAATAGTCAGTAAACTTATATGCTGACCCTAGTGGATCAATCACTTTAACGAAGCCCGAATAAATAAACACCAATCCTACAAAAAGGCGGCTAAAGTTTCTTAATACTTTCATTTCACTACATTTTAAATTAAACAATTTTTACTAATTTCGATATTTACTAATTTGAAAATCTCATTTGGAGATAACATATTTCCATTTTTATCTGCACAGTCAACTCTAACAAACTTATTATCTTTTTCTATGGCTTTTAAATAAGTTTTTCGAACTTTTTTCTGAAAATCAAGATTTGCTTCATGTATATCAATCTTCCCCTGCAAATACTTCCTATCTTCTCCCTGTCTGTTTTCGGTAAGCCTTTTTTTTGTAAAACTAAAAGGGACATCAAGAAAAATGCTCAAATCCGGCTTAGGGATTTTAAAATATTCGAATTCCAAATCAAAAATCCAATTAAATAAGCTATCAGCCTCCTCTTGAGAATTCAACTTAGCACATTGAAAACCTATATTTGAATATACATATCTGTCATTTATTACAATTTTCCCATCAGCTAACCACTTATTGATGCTTTGAGAAAGATTATATCGATCCCCAGCAAACAACAACGCAACAAGATAAGGGTTCACCTGCTCCAGACTCCCAAACTCTCCTCTTAAAAATCTCGCTATTAAATCTCCGAAAATTTTAGAATCGGTGGTTGGAAAATGAATAAATTCTACTGCTTTTCCTTTTTGCTCCAAATATTGCTTTAGTAATTCTACCTGTGTTGATTTACCTGCGCCATCAAGTCCTTCTATTACAACAAATGCCATATATCATCAATTCAAATAAACTTCAAATTTATTAAAATACTCTGATTTGAAGAAATAAAAACCTTTTATTTATCAACGAAAACAGTTAATAATTTCTTAATTTCGCAGAGTAAAACTAATTAGGTGAATATAACAGTAAAAGGCAAATTAATCTCTATGGAATCTCCAGTTGTTATGGGGATTATAAATCTGACTGATGATTCTTTTTATTCAGGGAGCAGAGCCAATGATTTAAAAACTGCAGAAGAGAAAATTGTTAAAATGTTAAATGACGGTGCCGACATAATAGATATTGGAGCAATGTCATCTAGACCGGGCAGTAAAATCATAAGTCCGGAAATAGAATGGAACAAATTGAAACCGGTTTTGCAGATAATAAAAACCAAATACAATAATAGAATTTTCTCGTTAGATACAGTTCACTCAGAAATAGCAAAAATCGCAGTGCATGATTTTGGTATTGACATTATTAATGATATAAGTAGCGGAACGATTGACGATAATATGTTTAATACAATCGCAGAGTTGAAAGTTCCGTACATAATAATGCATATGAGAGGGCAGCCTGAAAATATGCAAAACTTCACAGAATACAATTCTCTTATAACAGATATTACTTATTTTTTTTCTGAAAAAGTTAGTAAATTAAATGCTTTGGGTGTGAATGATATTATTTTAGATCCGGGATTTGGGTTTTCAAAAACCATTGAACAAAACTATATTTTATTAAATAATCTAGATAAATTCTCAATATTTGGGTTACCCATACTGGCTGGATTATCAAGGAAATCTATGATTTGGAAAACGCTGGGAACGAGTCCCGAATTATCATTAAATGGAACAACTGCTTTAAATATGATAGCTCTTAACAAATCTGCAAATATTATAAGAGTTCACGATGTTAAAGAAGCCAGAGAAGTTGTTACCATTTATAAAAGTCTTATGAAAAATTAAAACCATAGTTTTTTTTCTATTTTGACTTCTTAAAAAAATATAATTACTTTTGTACTGAAAATTAAATTATGATAACTGCATTTATTAATATCAGACTGCTAGACATAGTAGATATCATTCTGGTAGCTTTTCTATTATATCAGTTATATTTATTAATAAAAGGAACGGCTGCATTACGCATTTTCATTGGTATTTTTTTGATATATCTTACGTGGCTACTTGTAAAAGCAATGAAAATGGAGCTCATAAGTACGATTATGGGCCAAATTATGGGGGTTGGAGTAATTGCTTTAATTGTAGTCTTTCAACAAGAGATACGTCAATTTTTATTATTAATCGGAAACAAATATATTAAAAGAGGCAAATTTAATATTATACAAAATTCAAGATTACAATCAGGATATAGTTCTGCAAATATTGAACGAATTTGTCAGGCTGCAATAGAAATGGCAAGCACAAAAACAGGAGCTTTAATTGTTATTTCGCGTGACGCTTCATTAAAGACATTTGCTGAACAAGGAGAAATAATAAATTCCGATATTTCTGTGCAATTATTAAAAGCCATATTTTATAAAGATGCTCCTCTTCATGATGGTGCAGTTTTAATCGAAAACAATAAAATTTATGCTGCTAAGTGTATATTACCACTATCAGCAGCACTTGAACTACCAAAAGAATTTGGTCTAAGACACCGATCTGCACTCGGAATGACTGAGATTACAGACACAATTGTTATTATTGTTTCCGAACAAACCGGAAAAATTTCTATTGCAAAATTGGGAAAAATCTATAAATTGTCGCAACCCGAAAGACTCAACAAAGTTGTAACAGGATATTTAAGAAAAAACGAAGATTAAGTATTCTCGACGATTTCTCTTTTTGTTTTGTGCTAGTGCATACTAAAAATGTTAAAAAATAAATTTGTAAATATTTTTTAATTTTTCATCTATCTTAAAAAAAAACACTAACTTTGTTAGTGAATAAAACGAATTCGGGTTGTTTTTCTTGTTGATTGCCAAAGGATATTTTTTCGATAGTGTTTGAAAATCAGTAGAAAATTAACTTCAAATTGAAAATAATAATGTTAAACTAAAAATATAAAACATGAAAGATTATATCTGCCCTAAATGTCGAGGACATCTAAGCATTGACAACGAGATTATATTCCTTACAAAAAATAATAAAGGAGATTCTGCAATCGTGTTATTAAGTGCTGAACTTGGAGATTACAGCTTTAGAAAAAACCCTAAAGTTGATTTTCAATCTGGAGATCATGTAAATTTTATTTGTCCGATTTGTTATGAAAATCTTAATGCAGAAGAGTATGATGATAATTTGGCAAAAATAATTATGATTGATGATAGCGGTAAAGAATCTAATATCATTTTTTCTAAAGTCTTAGGTGAAAAATGCACATATTCTATTGATAATAAAGGCATAGAAGCTTTCGGAAAAGATAAGGATACTTATTTGAATAAATTGTAGTTCATTTTAAATTTAAAAAAGCGGATAATATCCGCTTTTTTTATATAGTGTATACGAACAACTTTAGGTTTCAAAATACGTTTATTTCTTCATCTCCGCAAAATACTTATAAAATAAAGGAATGGTTTTAATTCCATTTATAAAATTTTCGACCGGATAATTTTCGTTTGGAGAGTGAATAGCATCAGACTCCAGACCAAATCCCATCAGAACTGATTTAATTCCAAGCACTTCCTCAAAAGTTGAAATTATTGGAATAGATCCGCCACTACGTACAGGCACCGGAGTCATACCAAACACATCTTCATAAGCTTTTTCAGCTGCCTTATAAGCTGGCAAGTCAATAGGACAAACATAACCTTGTCCACCGTGCAAAGGAGTTACAACAACTTTTACATAATCAGGAGCAATTGACTCGAAGAAATCCTTAAATAATTTGGAAATTTTTTGATTATCCTGATTTGGTACTAATCTGGTCGACACTTTTGCTGAGGCCTTTGAAGGTAAAACGGTTTTTGCTCCTTCGCCTGTATATCCGCCCCAAATTCCACATAAATCAAAACTCGGTCTAATTCCTGTTCTTTCGGTAGTGGTATATCCTTTCTCGCCTTTCAATGCTTTTACATCAAGTGCTCTTTTATAATCTTCATCGTTATGTGGCTTTTTATTAAGCATTTCTCTTTCCTGAGCAGATACTTCAATAACATCGTCATAGAAGCCCGGAATTGTAATTTTACCGTTCTCATCCTGCATATCTGCAATCATTTTACACAGTACATTTATTGGATTTGCAACTGCTCCACCAAACAACCCACTATGTAAGTCCTTATTTGGTCCTGTAACTTCGACCTCCCAATAAGAAAGACCTCTCAAACCGGTTGTAATACTGGGAATGTCAGAAGCAATCATTCCGGTATCGGAAACAAGAATAATGTCGCCTTTAAGCATTTCTTTATGTTCAGCACACCATTTTCCAAGACTAGGTGAACCAATTTCCTCTTCGCCTTCAATCATAAATTTTACATTACAAGGTAAAGTATTAGTTTTTACCATTAATTCAAATGCTTTGGCATGCATAAAACTCTGTCCTTTATCGTCATCTGCACCACGAGCCCAAATTTTACCGTCCTTAATAACAGGTTCAAAAGGTTTAGTATTCCATTTCTCTATAGGATCTACAGGCATTACATCATAATGTGCATAAACGATAACAGTAGGTAAAGCGGAATTAATAATCTTTTCGCCATAAACAACAGGATTTCCATCTGTTGGCATAACTTCGGCTTTATCTGCACCAACCTGTAAAATCATGTCACGCCAATATTCTGCACATTTTATCATGTCAGGCTTATGGTCTTTAATTGAACTAATAGAAGGAATTCGGATTAAACCGAACAACTCCTGAAAAAATCTCTCTTTGTTTTCTTCAATGTAATTTTTAATGTAATTCATTTTATTTTGCTTTAATTATTAATATTCCATTACAAATGCATTTGAAAAATATAAATGCAACTGTACTCCGACAACCTGATATCGTTTATTGAAACTTCCGTAGAGTGAGCAACCAATTCCCATATCATAAAAATACTTGAAAGTAAACTGTAACTCTGTATGCGCTCCCAACTGATTATTTATTTGCGACAAATTTTCATTCATTGGCAGCCATGTTGTTGCAAATGATGGTCCTATAAAGAATCCAAAATTATACCATCTCCCTTCAAATCTCAAACCTGCTCCTGCATGAATATCATTTAATTTTTCCATGGGACGACTTCTGAAGAACTCAGGACTTGAAAAATGCCAGCCTAAATTGAAGTACATCGCACGATAACGATGATGATATGTCATTGAAAAATTCTGATTATAAACATCTTTGTTGGTATGCCATCCTGCTCCATAACCCACTGTAAACCAATTACTACCGGTTTTGTATATTTTATCGTTATACTTCACCTGCGGAAACATTTTTTCCCACTTTGTCAAAGGCCTTGTTGATCCCGGATTATTTTGTGAAAACAACAAATTCCCCGAAAATCCCGTCAGAAAAAATATCACTAGTATTTTTAATCTCACAATTCTCTATAATAAGTGAACAAATATAAGATTTTAAACTAATAAAACTAAAAGAAATTATTATTGAAATTGATTTTGAAAAATTTATTTATTTGTTATGCCCCGAAGCGTTGCGCTGAGAGAAGTCAAAGTGGCACTAGACACAAAAAAATGGTGCACAAAGTTACGCAAAGAAAGAAACCACAAAGACACAGAGGACACAAAGAAAAAGTTTTCACAAAGTTACCCAAAGGGATCTCAAAGTTACATGAAATCGTATCACATTTTGTATTTATTTGAATAGCTTGATTATGTTGTAAATCATTAAAGTATTTTACTGAGTAATGGAATAGTTTATTAAATTTGCTTCGGAAAAACATATAATTAATAAAAAATAAAATTATGAGAAAGCACATTTTTAACGCAGGACCTTGTAAATTATCAGACAGAACTTTGGAAAACACAGCTAAAGCAATCCTCGAGTTTAACAACTCTGGACAGTCAATTATGGAAGTATCACATCGAGGCAAAGATTTTCAAGCAGTTATGGACGACACTGTTGTCCTTATGAAAGAAATTCTAAACATCCCTGACAATTATTCAGTAATATTCCTAGGTGGTGGTGCCAGTATGCAATTCTGCATGATACCTTACAATTTTTTAACAACCAAAGCATTTTACTTAAACACAGGTACTTGGTCAACAAAAGCTATTAAAGAAGCTAAATTATGGGGCGAAGTCATTGAAGTATCATCCAAAGATAAGGACTTCACATATATACCAAAGAATTTTAATGTTCCGGATGACGTTGATTATGTACATATCACTACCAATAATACTATCCGTGGTTCCGAAATTCATGAAGACTGGTCATTTAAAGCTCCATTAATTGCAGATATGTCTTCAGATATATTAAGCCGTCCCGTTGACGTTAAGAAATATGCAATGATTTATGGTGGCGCTCAGAAAAACATGGGACCTGCAGGTGTTACTTTCTGTATAATTCGCAATGATTTTCTTGAAAGAGTTGTTGACAGACCAATTCCTACAATGTTAAAATACACGACACATATAGAAGAAGGATCTATGTATAATACTCCTCCATGCGTAAATATTTTTGCACTACGCGAAACATTATACTGGGTTAAAGAAATGGGCGGATTGAAGGCTATGGATAAACTCGCAAACGACAGAGCTAATATGCTTTACGGTGCAATAGACGGAAGCAAGATGTTCAAAGGAACTGTTGCTAAGGAAGACCGTTCAAGAATGAACATAGTATTTATTTTTGAAGATAAATACAAACACTTAGAAGAAGATTTCGTAAAATTTGCTTCATCAAAGAATTGTGTCGGTATTAAAGGACACCGTTCGGTAGGTGGTTTCAGAGCTTCAACATACAATGCTTGTACATTAGAAGACGTTAAAGCACTTGTTAATGCAATGAAAGAATTCGAAAAAGCAAATGCTTAATAGATTTTAATTCAAATAAAAATAACCTGTCTAGATGGCAGGTTTTTTTATTTAACGGAATCATACATTAAAACAACACAGGTATTTATTTACTAATTTAAATAAATACATTTATATTTGCATAATAATAATAATCATATAGAATATGGTATTAAAAATTGTTTTATTACTTACTATAATATTCCAGATAATTGCGGCAATAGTTTCATTAAAGCTGACTAAAAAAACTAAATACAATTTATCATGGGTTTTTATAAGTCTTGGTTTTGCAGCTTTGTTAATGCGTATGATACTCGAAGCACTTCCAGTTTATTTTGAAGTGGAGCCAAAAGATTACAGATTATTATATCTATGGTTGGGTGTAGCTTCGGCAATATTTTTCGCAATTGGATTAATCCTCATTCGTAAGATTTTTATTTATATGGCAAAAATGGAACGTGAAAAACGTGCCAGCGAAAAGAAATATTTGTCAGTAATGATACAAGCAGAAGACAATGAAAGAAAAAGACTCGCAAAAGATCTGCACGATGGATTAGGTCCATTACTGTCAACAATAAAAATGTCTCTGTCTGCATTAAAAAAACAAAAAAGCACTCCACAATATACTGAGATATTGAATAATCTGGACAATGTCATTCTTGAATCTATTAAGAGTATCAGGGATATATCCAACAATCTTAACCCACATGTGCTTGACAATTTTGGTCTGGATAAAGCAATTAATAACTTCCTGCAAAAGATTTCCACAACAGGTGGAATATCAATTGATTATAGAAGTAATCTTAAAGACTTGAGACTTGAACAAAATACAGAATCTGTTTTGTATAGGGTTTTATGTGAGTTGATAAATAATACTTTGAAACATGCAAATGCAAAAAAAATCAGTATAAATTTGTATTATGATATTTATTCGATTACTTTGAACTACAAAGATGATGGTAAAGGATTTGAGGTGGATAATTTATTCAAACCTCAGGAAAAAGGAACAGGTTTATACAATATTTACAGCAGAATCAATTCCTTAAAAGGTAAGATTGACATTCAAAGTTCGCATGGAAGTGGGACAGATGTAGAAATAAAAATACCTTTCGGCAATGACGACAAAGAATAGTGGAATATATAAAGTAATGATAGTTGACGATCATGCATTATTCCGTAACGGATTAAAGCTGCTGTTAAATTCTTTCCCAGAATTTAAAGTGATTGCCGAAGCTGCAAATGGTATAGAATTCCTTAACTCAATTGATATTCTTCCTGTTGATTTAGTTCTTCTTGATATTGACATGCCCGAAATGGACGGTATTGAAGCTGCCCAACAAGCACTAAAAAAATATCCTGATTTAAAAATAATAACTTTATCAATGTTTGGTGATGAAGATTATTATTACAAAATGGTTGAAGCAGGTGTTTGCGGTTTCTTACTTAAAGATTCTGACATTGATGAAGTATATTCTGCGATGTGTTCAGTTGTTGAAGGTAGAAATTATTTTAGTCAGGAATTACTGCAAAATCTTTTGAAAAATATTAAAAATCCTGAAGAAAGTCTTGCTGATTTTCTGGATTTATCTGCCAGAGAAATTGAAATTATATCATTGATTTGTCAGGGATTATCAAATATTGAAATAGGAGAGAAATTATTCCTAAGTAAACGTACAGTCGAAAAACATAGAGCCAATATTCTTGAAAAAACAGACACAAAAAACACTGCAAGTTTGGTTATGTTTGCGATTAAGAATAAGATTGTGGCGGTTTAAAAATTGAAAGGTTTACTTATTTCGGGTTTCGCACTTCGAGTCGCACAGGCTAACGCTAAGGCTCCTCAGTGCAAGGGTTTCGGGTTGCGAGTTTCGTTTACTGATTACAGTTTATTGTTTTTCAACTTTCTTTACAGCGACATAATCGCCTGAGATAATCTTAACTACATACATAGCTGGTGGTAGGCCTGTCATATCATAACGTGTAAAAGCAATTCCAGATGTTGTTTGTACTTCAGTCTGCCAAATTAAAGATCCAATGATATTAAAAATGCTAATACTTGCATCTTCACCTGGCAAATTTTCTGCAGAAATATTTATCATATCCTTTGTTGGATTTGGATACACATCAAAAGAAGGTGGTAATAATTCAATGTCTGAACAAGAGGCAACGACAATAGCGGAATACTCAAAACTTCCGTCAATATCAACCTGTTTCAATCTGTAATAATTATCACCATCAGAAGCATAGGTATCAATAAAAGAGTAAGATAAAATATTGTTGCTATTTCCTGACCCCTGCACATAACCAATTTGGTAAAAACTTTCAAAATCGGTTGATTTTTCAATAACAAAGCCTGCATTACTCATTTCCGAAGCCGTTTGCCAGACCAAATCTACCTGATCACCCGAACAATTTGCTGATAAAAACAACATCTCAACAGGCAAAGGATTTGCATCCTTTAATGAACCGTAAGTAATAAAAGTACTAGATTTTGCACCGAAAGGAACAGCGCTAGTCGAAGTAAGGTTTCCATCATCATGATTACCAGCAAATGTTCCACCAATATCAACCCACATAGAGCCATTCCAATAAGCTACTGTAAGGTCTCCTGAACTAAAAGTTGCCTCATCGCCAAAATCAAAACCATGAATACAAGGACCGGCTGGTGAAGGATGATCATTATCGTTCCAGTAAAGAGTTGTATTACTAAAATTTTGAGTAGAAGAAACCAACCAATATTCACGATCACTTACATGATGCAATGATTCATCCATATTTCCGCCATGTTCCCACCAGTCAGGCATTCCAACATTATCATAAAAATACTTAACATTGACGGTAGTTGCGCCAATTGGATTAACCTTTAATGGGGACCATACTTTGTAAGTTATTGTCCCGGCACCAATATCTCTTGGATTTACGTCACCTGTTGGAAAAGTAAACGATAGCCCTGTACTACAAATCTTATCCATTTCGCCATCCACAAAACTAAGGCTGTTACCACTCGTTGATGGAGAAGCTCCACTTTGAAAAACAAGCTTATTTGGTCCAGTATATACAATACCTTGAGTTAAATTTAATTTAATTTCCACCGACATATTATCGGAAAGCAAAATTGCCTGATTATTTCCTGAAGTATTATTAATTGTTAAATCACCAAAACCATTACCACTACTTTTAACAGTTTGCTGAGCCGTACCATTCAATGTTACCGTTCCATGAGTACCGTGTTCAAATTCGGCAGGGGAGTCATTTATCCAATTGCCTGGCACAGCCAGATCCGTATCGTAATTGAATTCTCCTCCGGTTCCTAAATTATGCAATGTATGAAATAACACATAAGTATTATCTTTAATATCAACTTTAGCTCCGTTATTGGTTATTATTTGACTGATACCGGAGAAAGAGGTTAAAAGAAATAATATAAAAAAAACAATTATCTTCATCTTACCAAAAACACAGTATTAGTGTTCAAAATTACTAAAAAGTTTCATAATACTATTGTTTTGCATTTTGTAATTCAATTATTTGTTGCTCAAGTTGCAATAATTTATTTTTCAAGTATTCAATGTCTGTAGTATTTGATGGGGAGTAATGTGATCTGCTAATATTTACAACAATTTTCCCGGTTCCTTCTTTAAGTTCACTGTATGCAAACCCAATTATCGGACCTTCTTGGGTCGCTTTCATTCCATATCCAGGTACATTTGATGATGTAATTGGGTCACCAGGTTTTATTGGTCCATTTTCTGTTGTTGCCAAAACTCGAACCCGACCCACTAAAGCAATAGGAGATCCTACATCTCCACTACCTTTTGGATTTGCTATGGATCTTATTTCACTTAATTCGTTTTCAATATCTTCATATCTCTTTTGTAACTCCTTATTCCAGTTCTTACCATTTTCATCATACATCATTTTCAATACCAAGTCCCTTTCTTCTAAAAGCTCAAGAAAACGAGGAATTAAATCATTACTACTTTCAGTTGCTCCAACGTATATAGCTGGATTTTCAGATTTTACTCCAACTAAATTGGCATCATAGGCTTGAGTACAAATTTTAACGGTAATTTTAGCAGGATCATCTTCTGCCTTAACCAGTGAAACTACAGCACAATCTGGGATGTCACCAACATCGGAATACATTTCTGCAATATCCCAATAATCCCAGGCATATAAATCACCGCTAAACCATGCTGCCCAATCTTGGGAAGTATTTGCAACTTCTCCAACAATACCAGCATCCCATCCACCACCACTAGGTCCAGAACCTGCATTATTATCATTGTTTGCTCCAAAACCATATACTCCGCAATTACCAGTATTCGTTCCTGTTGTACCTGTTGCATAACCATTAAGTCCAAAATTATGAGAACTGGATGATGAACGACTATTGTATCCATAAACTGCACATGAGGTTAGGCTAGTAGTCACGTGTAATTGATTTGATGGGGAACTATTACCGATTCCAAAATAACCTGCAACAATTGCTCCACCTGAAGGAGGACCAGCACCTCCATAACCAACGGTAAGCCCACCTTGTGAACCTAAAAGACCACTGTCTGTCCACACATTTTTAGAATTATATGTACGAATCCAAGAGCCATCACTCATATACCAACCTCCACCATAACTCTCGGAATACCAACCAGCACTGCCAGAGGTTCTTAACCAACCACCATTAGCATAAATATCACCAATAACATGTAGTTTATAACTTGGACCTCCGGTTCCTATACCAACATTTGTTCCATTATCATAAACCTGACTACATACTCCACTTGTTCCATCTGATTTAACTAGATAATTAGCCGAACCGCATGAAATAAGACCTCCATCAGCAGAAGTATAAATCTGTGACCAAGCTTGAGCAGCATTATTATTTGTCTTTCGAAAATATAATTTTTGGTCAAAAAAACTTCCAGCAATCTGCAAAGCATAATTATTTCCTGTGTTACTATGTCTGCAATCAATAAGATGCCACCAACTTGAAGCCCCAGCAGGATAATTGGATGGGCTGGCGGTTTCAAAGAAACCACTTTGAGCTCCTGCATCACCTTGTAAACCTGCATTATCTCTTGATTCAGTTCTTTGATTTGCGTTTCCAAAAGCAAAAGTGCCAGATGCCAAATCAAGACGATAGCCAGGTGTTGCTGTACCAATCCCGATATTCCCGTTATAACCAAAAACCGTTCCGCCACCTGATCCGAACCTTATTCCTCCCCTGTCGGTGTTTGAGATTCCATAGACTCCCATTGTATTAGCAACATCTATATCACTTAAATATGTATCATCACCTACAATAATATTCTGTCCACCAGCCCCAAACACATCTTGAGCACGTATAGTTGAAGCTACGTCTAACTTATATGCAGGACTTGTTGTTCCTACTCCCACATTTCCAACCATACCTAGAGCAACCCTACCGCTGTTGTAAAAAGCATTTGTCATACTTGTATTATTGTACATTTCCAAAGTATAAATCCCATCAGTAGCATTCCACCCTCTTATATGCATACCATAACCACCACCATGAGCAAAATATACATCAGATCCCGAGCCACTGGAATTCGCAAATCTCCCTTGCCAACCTCCAATTGGTTGATAAACACTTAAAATTTCAACCGGGACATCAGTTCCAACACCAACTCTTCCGGTTTCCTCTACCACCACTATATTATTTAATGTAGATCCTGAACTGTTTTGGAATTCAAATTTTGTTTCTCCTGGCAAAAACCTTATATAAGATGATCCTCTTGTAGCATCTATTCTCCCATAAAAAGGATGACCATTAACATTATATCCTATACCTGTACCCACATAAGTTACACCAGGTTCAGAAGCCCATAAAGATAAATTTGATGGTTGGCTACCTCCATCTCCGGTTGAATAAAGTCTTAATTTTGTATCTCCATGCCCACCTGCAATAGTTAATTTTGTGGTAGGACTCGCAGTCCCAATTCCTACATTTGTTCCATTATCATAAATTTGACTGCAAACACCATTTGTTCCATCACTTTTAACTACATAATTTGTAGTACCACATGTAATAACTCCACCAGCAGCAGAATCATACAGTCTTCTCCATGGTCCCCAAACACCAGTTGTCTGACTATATCTGTGCCATATATTACCGTTAGCGGTAAATCCCATCTGATGTACACCTCCACCCGACCAATCTGTTGCTGAACCCCATTGACGGATTGATAAAACTGAATTATAAGTACCCCCGTCAGACAAACCATTTGCAGCATTACCTTTAAATTCACTTGTAACTCCCATATTATAAATTTCTGGGTTAGGATTAGTTGCACGTGTGTCAAATGAACCTAAAGTTCCGTACATTACATATGTACCATATAGAGTTCCTACATTTAAGTTACCGCCTTGAACATCAAGCTTTTGGGAAGGACTTGATGTACCTACTCCTAATCTTTGATTTACTCCATCAAAACTTGCCCAATTGGTACCAGCATTATTGCGAATATGAACAGCACCATTTGAACTTCCTATTCGACCCGGTTGCAGGTGTATCGCAGAGCTTCCAGTTGTACCAATATATAAATCATTCGTAGTTTCAATCAATTGTGCAGAACTAGAATAAATATCAATCCAGCGTGCTGTTGGATATGAAGGATCTGATGCACGAATACGACCTAAAACATCTAACTTTTGAGCTGGATTAGATCTAGCAATACCCACATTTCCTGATGTTGTGGCACTAATTACATCTGCTACACTACCCCCATTATAAGCTAATCTAAATAAATCGGATGCTCCGTTGTCAACAAGAATATTCCATCTGTTCGTGCCATCATTACTATACAAATTTAAATGGTCTTCCCATCCCGATCCTTGTGCAACAATTCTTGTAGCTCCTGCAACATGAAGTCTGTTTGACGGACTCGCAGTCCCAATTCCCACATTTCCGGTTCTACCTATCGCATCTGTTGTATTGTTATTTCCACTCCACTTTGGTGCATGAACATCTGCAGCAGTAAACAATTTAACCCATGCAGACCCATTCCAGTAGTGATAGCCTAATCCTGTTCCTGCATTTGTATTATAAACAAGTAAACTAACAACAGGCGAAGTAACAGGTGCTGCGGCAGCTAAATTCGGAATATTGATTCTTGGTATTAACAATCCCGAATTGGTTGATTTTACATCAAGCATAGCAGAACCATCAGCAGTTGCACCATCAGTATTAATGGCAACGCCTTGTGCCATGGAAAAACTTACCACGAACAATAACATAAAAACAATTGAAAATATTTTTACATTTATCATAAAACCTTATTTCATAATCTCTATCTGCTACAAAAATAACAAAATATTAAATATAATGCAAATAATCATCAAATATTTTTTATTATAACGTATTCATATTTAATTGGTTGGCTCAAATATCTTAATAAATGCTTTTTTGTAAAATTTTATCAGAGGCTTAGTAAATACTATTGGCACATCTAAGTGATAATAGCTTTTGGCAGATATATTTGCTAAAAGGCAGGCATGAGTGCAAATGCAAATATTGTGACAAAAGCCTCAGGTCTATACTGCAAAAATATTTAGTGTCATCAAAAAAAAACTACATCTTATTTCTTTTTTGAGAAAAAATGTATATTTTTATGACATGTTAAATCTAAAACTAAATAGTCATGAAAAAAATTAAATTTTCGTTACCATTACTTGCTTTAGCAGGTGTTATCATGTTGTTTTCATCATGTTCAAAAAATTCAGCTACTCACATACCAAAAGACGCTTTTGCAGTTATGGTAGTTGATGGTTCAGAGTTTACCAAATTTTCCGATCCAGAGTTTATCCAAGAAAATCCTGAGTTTAAGGATGCAATGAAAGAAATTGAAAAAGAAAGTAAAAAAGCTGCAGAACTAGTTGAAAAAGTCATGAAGGATCCGGATGCAACAGGTATTTTATTAACTGAAAAATCATACGCTTTTGCTGTTATGGATAAAGAAAATGTGATTTTTGGTGTTATCCTACCCATAAACAAGAAAAAGCTTGAAGAAAATCTTGATATGATAGCAGATGAGTTCAAACTTCCGGTATCTACATTTATAAAAGAAAAAAATGACATTAAATATATGGAACCCGAATCGGGAATTATTTTCGGATGGAATAAAGATGTGATTATGTTGGTTGTTAATGAAGCTTCGGATGATAATTTTGCTTTACTGGAAAAATACATGAACCTTAAAGAAAAAGAGTCAATAATGTCAGATAAAGACTTTAAGAAATTCCATAAAAACTGTAAGGCATTTAATATTTGGATTTCGTCAAATGTCATAAATCAAATTGATTTACAAAAAGAATCAATCAAAGAATTTGAGAAGCTTACAGGGATTGAACTTGCAGGCAATTACGGACACATATACCTTGATATTCAGAAAGATGAGATTACATACACTTCAACGCTGAAATTTAATAAGTCTATTCAAAATCTTGATAAGAAAAAACTACTTGAGAATGCCGAAGAAATTGCAGAATTGTTTGAACCTTTGCTTGATGAACTTGACATTTTCGGTGACAGACATTATAATGATGATGAATTTGAAGATTCGGAATATGATGAAGAATATCCCGAAATGACTGATGAAGAGCTGGAAGCACTGTTTAAAGAATATGAAGATCAATTAGAAGAAATTGAATAATATGGAAATTAAATTTTCCAAAGTTATCCCTGCTCCTATTCCTGAAAAAGACATAAAACAGTCTGAGATTTGGAGCAGGGATATAACTTTTAATAGCACTAGCAAATATTTGATATATGCTGATTCCGGAAAAGGGAAAACAACATTTGTCAATATCATTTTTGGCTTAAGAAAAGATTTTGAAGGAAGAGTAAGTTTTGATGGGAAAGCAATATCTGAGATTAATTTAAATGAATTTTCAGAAATACACCAGAATAGATTAAGCATTGTACCACAAGGATTATTTCTATTTCATGAGTTAACTATGATTGAAAATATCACGATAAAGAACAAACTCCAAAACCATCTTACTCAATCTCAGATAGATAATATGATTGACAAACTCGGTTTAAAAGGATTTGAAAACCGGAAAGCCGGAAAAATGTCATTTGGTCAGAGACAGAGGGTTGCTATAATAAGAGCACTATGTCAAAGATTTGAATTTATATTACTTGACGAAGCTTTCAGCCATCTTGACAGCAACAATACAAAAATTGCATGGGAGTTAATAAAAGAAGAAGCTGATAAACAAAATGCGGGAATTATTATTACATCATTAGATCAGGAATTCGACAAGGATTTAATAAAATATAGAGTGTAAATGATCTGGAAAGTACTTAGAAATAATATAAAACCCGGACAACTTGCTGGGACTTTTCTCGGGATTATGCTTGGGTTAACAATACTCATGGGAGCCTTGTCATTCTATCTGGATGTAAAACCTATTTTTGATGATAAGGAAAGCTTCTGGAAAGATGAATATATCATAATAAATAAAAAAATTGAGCTAACCGATACCTACCAGCAGATAAATGATGAAAATACAGAGAAACCACTGTTTTCGAAGGAAGAAATTGAAGATTTAAAAAAACAACCATTTGTAAAAGATGTTGCACAATTCTCAAATTGTTCTTTCATGATAAGTGCATCTACAAGCAACGACGGACCTTTGGCAGGTTTCTATACAGATTTGTTTTTTGAAGCTGTCCCTGACGAATATGTTGACGTTAACTACAAAGACTGGAAGTGGAAAGAAAATGATGAATTTGTCCCTGCAATTCTTCCAAAAACATATCTTAATTTATATAATTTTGGATTTGCCCAAAGTCAAAATCTGCCTCAGGTGTCGGAAGAAGGTGCAGGTCTAGTAAAATTTAATATTGTAATTCAGGGAAAAGGTAAACGCCAAAAATTTGAAACTCGAATAGTTGGTTTTTCCGAAAGAATTAACACTATATTAGTTCCAAAATCATTCGTTGACTGGGGTAATGAAAACTATGGAGAAGACCCAAACCCACGACCGGGCAGAATAATCATCATAGCCAAAGACCCATCAAGTCCAGAACTATTTAAATATATCGAAGATCACAATTATGATCTAAACAAAAGCGAACTAAGCAATAGTAAGGCTTTGGCATTTCTCAAAATAATTATTACAATTGTTCTAATTATAGGCCTGATAATTATTGCACTTGCTTTTTCTTTAATGATAATATCTATTCAACTGCTATTACACCGAAATAATGAAAATATTTCAAAACTAAATATATTGGGATATTCTCTTAAAGAAATTTCAAAGCCATATCAAATACTTGTGATTATATTATTCTTAATAACATTTTTGACCTCTCTAATCCCACTCTCAATTTTTCGAAATTTTTATTCTTCCAATCTTGTACTACTTGGATATGAAAACTTCAATAAAATATTGCTAAGTGTTATGAGTCCTGGATTTGTATTTATAATAATCATAGTTTTATTATTAATTATTATGATTAGAAACAGCATTCGAAGAATAATTTCTAAAAATTAAATATCTATAATTACAATATAATTTTGGATATTATGAATACTTTTATATATTTACAATCGTATTTTAAGCATTTTCTATGACTAAAAAGTATCGTATTTTAATCGCAGATGATGATTCCTTAAATTATCTTTATTACAAGGAAATTTTGGATAATCAAATTTATGATATTATATACGTTGATAATGGATTAAAAGCAATTGAAACTTTAAAAGAAAATCCTGAAACAATTGATCTTATATTGATGGATATGAAAATGCCAGATATGGATGGATTTACTGCTACTAACGAAATACGCAAATTCAATTTAACAATTCCTATTATAGCTCAAACCGCTTATGCCTATAGAGAAGACTACGAAAAGGCTATTAATGCAGGTTGCTCTGATTATATCTCCAAACCTATCCGAGAGGACATACTTATTTCTAAAATTGAAAAACTTCTTAAAATCAATAACTCATAAAATTAAGTTTCAGTCGTTTTTTTTCTAATTTTGAACAAATTTATTTTTAAATGCGACTACTGATACTAAATTATGAATATCCCCCACTTGGTGGTGGTGCTGGTGTAATAACTCAGAACATTGCCGAAGGACTCGCATCAAGAAGGCATCAGATAAGCGTCATTACAACATGGTACGAAGGAGAACCTGAAGAAATTACTTCAGGAAATCTAAGAATTATAAGACTAAAATCCAAAAGAAAAAAACTATTTCAGTCAAATCCGGTAGAAATGCTGTCTTGGATGTTTGCAGCTAAGAAATTTCTTAATAAACATCTTCTAACCGAAAAATATGATTTATGCTTTGCCAACTTTTCTCTTCCTGGAGGTGAAGTTGCATACAGCATTAAACTGAAATATAAAATTCCATACGTGCTTATGTCTCATGGGCATGATATACCATGGTTCATGCCAGAAGAAATGATGTGGTATCATGCTTTCACATATCACTGGATACATACTATTTGTTTGCAATCTGAGCGAAATTATGTTCAATCTGAAGATATGAAGAAAAACATTGATTCTTTCCTTGGCAGAAGTTTTAATTCAAAGAATAAAGTCATTTATAATGGCTGGAACAGCAAACTTTTCAGCCCGGATTACAGCCAGCGATTAAAAAAATTCACTATTCTTTTCATCGGAAGACTTGTAAAACAAAAAGACCCGCTTAGTTTTTTAAATGCCATGAGAATATTGAAATCAAAAATCTCGGATTTTGAAGTACATATACTTGGTGATGGTAAACTCAAAAACAAAATGGAGAAATTTGTTTACAATAACAATCTAAAAGATACAGTTATTTTTAAATCATGGCTGACAAAATCCGAGATGTTGAATGAATACCATTCTGCGTCACTGGTTGTATTACCCTCCCTGAACGAAGGAATGAGTATTGCCACATTGGAAGCTCTCGCATGTGGACAATATGTTATTGCAACAAAAGTCAGTAATAACGAAAGTCTGATAATCCCAGGTTTAAATGGCGATTTCATCCTTAAGAAAAATCCAAGTGATATAGCAGATAAAGTACTTGACTTTTACAAGAATAAGTTCTTGTTAAATTACACTATTCCACAAGAACATTTGAATAAATACCACGAAAATTTTGAGTGGAATAAAATTATAGACGAGTATGAAAAAGACCTTGTCGGGATTGTTGAGCAAATAAAATTAACCTAAATTTTAAATACTAATCATTTCGTAATTATTTAGCTGGTAGAATAATAATAGGGAGTATTCCAAAAAGGCATGGTGCAAGGTGCATAGAGCTATCATTACTGTAAATAAAGATTATTTTTCTTGATTTAAAAATCCATAAAGTCTATTTATAACTTTTATCCCATGCTCCTTGCTCCGGGCCCCATGCCTTTTATCGATTAATAACTCCAAAAAAGTATTTAATTAAACACCCACCTAAATAAATACATCACTTCAATAGTTTCTTGAGCTCTAATTGAAATGTTTCATTATAATTAATCCCATTGTGATTTTGCCCCTCAAGTTTTATCAATCTATCGACTGGTTTGAAGTATTTCTGCAATTTAACTGATGATTTATAGTAAATCACATCGTCCTTATCTCCATGAAATATTACTACTGGACATTTAACTTTCTGAATATGCTCATAAGTTCTTAACTTGTACTTAACGACAAAAGAAGGTACTACCCAAAAATAATGTCTGGCTAAATCGGGCATACTATAATATGGTGCTTGTAGAATTAGAAGTTTTGGCTTATTAACAGAAGCTAGTCTGGCAGCTGGACATGTCCCTATTGAATATCCTATTATAACAATCTTTTCTTCAGAATACAATTTTGAAATAGAATCATATACTATTTCAATGTCATTATAAATCTGAGTTTCATTTTCAATTTCTCCGTTACTTTTTCCAAATCCACGATAATCAAGCACAAAAAAATCATAATTATTTTGAAGATAAACATCAGCCAATTCTCCCCAAGATTTTAACGAACCAGCATTTCCATGTAGATAAAACACCAAACCTTTTGAAGAATCGCAACGAAATAACAAAGCATTGATCCGAACATTTTCCCCCACGTTTATAAACATTTCTTCAAATTTGTTATTGAAAACAAATTTATAATCTGCAGAAAGTTTTTCGGGGTAAAACAAAACCTTTTCTTGGTGACATGCTGTAACTAAAATCATAATTACTAAAGATACAATAAATATTAACGTGTTTTTCATTTCTATATATTACTTATGCTCAATAATTTAAACTTTACAAAATTTCATAATCCGAATTCCTTTCAACAGCCTTAAATCCTGCTTCGGACAGCAATTCTTTAATTTGATCTTCACTCAGCTCAGGCTTACTTACACTACCCGCCATAGAATAAATTTTTGTAGAATTACCAATTGTTCCATCAAAATCATCTGCTCCAAAAGACAATGCAAGAATTGCAGTCTCTTTTCCACACATCGGCCAATAAGCTTTTATGTGAGGAATATTATCCAAAAACAACCTCGCAATAGCATAATTCTTCAACTCTTCTGAAAGACTAATTTCAGTAGTAATCTCTAATGAATTTCCAAATGATTTATATTTAAGAGGAATAAAACAATTAAATCCTCCAGTCTTATCTTGAAGCTCTCTAAGTTGTTGCATGTGAAACACCCTATCGCTATAGTTTTCGATGTGTCCATATAACATTGTAGAATTAGTCCTAATCCCCAAACTATGGGCAATATTATGTATGTCAAGCCAAACTTGTGATTTTGTTTTCTTTGGACAAAGTTTCTCTCTTATCTTGTCATCAAGAATTTCAGCACCACCACCAGCAAGAGAATTTAACCCAGATGTTTTCAGAATTTTCAATATTTCTTCGAAACTCAGCTTGTCAGATTTTGCAAAATATTCAATTTCGACAGCAGTAAAGGCTTTAAGGTGGATTTTTGGGTATTTTGCTTTAATTTCTTTGAATAATTCAATATAAAATGAAAGTTTTTTTTCAGGATGTAAACCTCCTGTAATATGAATTTCAGTAATTTCGTCAATATTCTTTTCAGCCAAAATATCCATAATCTCGCAAATATCCATTTCCCAAGCTCCCTCATCCCCTTTTTTACGATAAAAAGAGCAAAACTTGCATTTATTTATACAGATATTACTGACTTCAATATGTATGTTTTTATTGTAAAATACTTTTTTACCGAATTTCCCTTCTTTAACATTATTTGCAAGCCAAGCACAAAAAATAGAATCAGAATGTTCATATAGATACACTGCCTGTTCTGTGCTGATTCGTATATTTTCAAAAACCGCATTGGCAATTTTCACTTCCTCTTCTGTTCTGTATTGAATCAATTCTTTCATATAGGCAAATATACCCGATTTTTTATTTATTTTCGCAAAAAATTATCGTCATGAATAAGTCTGTTTTGTGGAAAACTATAACTATCATCTTATTTGCCACAATTATTAGCATTGTTTTCTTTAAATTGAATTACATCGAGAAAGAAGGACTAAATCCAACTGACGAAGGAGTAATTCTTGCACAATCATGGAGAATAATAAACGGAGAAATCGCACATAAAGATTTTATATCAATAAGACCTGTTGGCAGTGGGCTTTTACACTCAATAAATTTCCTAATACCAGGCAATATAGTGGTTAATGCAAGATGGTTTGTATTATTTCAATTCTTCACTATTGCTGTAGTGATATCATTATTATGTTTTAAATTTTTGTCAGATAAATTCAAAAAAATTAAAATCCCGATTTTCTTATCGCTTTTAATTTCTTCTTTCTTTTTAACAGTTTTGAATTATAATCTTTATTCATGGACCACAATAGATGCAATATTCTGGTCTGTAATATCAATTCCGTTTATACTGAAAGATAAAAAACCTTTATACAATGTAATTGGATTGATTTTATTGTGTTTTTCAGCGCTTTCGCGGCAGACATTTGCTCTTATTTGCATTGCTGGCTTTATATATATAGTCTATCAGTATCGTAAAAGTTTTTGGAAGTCACTTTACATATTTATTTTAGGAGCATTACCATTTATTGCATATTTCATTTTCTTGTTGGTAAATTCAGCAATGGCTGATTTTTTGCAACAAATGACAGGAAGAACAGAGTTCTTTGAAACTGCAATTGTTCAATTTGTTAAAAGATTTGTATTAAGTCTTACAACTCCTTTAAATCTAGTATGTTTATTTGTAACAGTTCTTTTACACTTAAAAAAGACTTCCGGATTAAAAGAATTATTTATCAAAAAAGGTTTCCATGCTGTTTTTTCGATTATTTATATCGTATTTTCATTCGCTTTAATATTTAAGTATTTTTTTGCGCAAGAACAAGATATTTATAGTCTGCCTTTCGAATTATTTTTCATGCTATTATTCATGGGATTCTTTCATTATGTATTAATACCTGAGAGTAAATTATTAAGGAAAATTATATTAATAATATTATTTATCTCTTGGGTTTCGGCAATATCACTTGGAGATAATACGCCTGTATTTGCAACTGGTATTTTGTTTATCGGTTTATTTACAGTATGTTTAGATATAGTTCTGACAAACACATCAAAATTTTCAAATATTGCTTCAAATCAATGGTTAATATTAAGCCTATCATTAGTTATTGCAATTTCAGGTTTTTATAGCCAACAAAAGTTTAATTATCGTGACAATCCTTCAGATAAACTCGTAAAGGGATTAAGTTATTCCAGTGATGAATTCGGCGAGATTCTTACAAATCCCACATTGATAGCATATTACAGCGATTTAAAAGACATCTTTGATAGTTTACCTGATGCGAAAAATAACATTATTGTATTTCCTCATAATGCAATTTTCTATCCTGTAATGAAAACTCAAAATCCGATGAGCCTTGACTGGCTAATTGCAAATGAATACATTGGACAAGAAGAAAGAATTATATCGGATTTAGAAAAGCTAAAAGATTCAGATAAAATCTATTTTATAGTTGATAAAATTGACTTAAGAGTAATTAAAGATGGGATTAAACCAAGATTTTATAACAACGATATAATTTATATGTTTATTATCAACAATTGTCAGGAACTACAATGTAACTCTGAATTTGTAAATATATATTTATTGTAATAAAGCTGGAACTATGCTTTTTTTATTGCGTTAATCCACCCATCATAAAGTTTTTTTCTTTCAGAAACTTTCATATTAGGAGAGAATGACTTCTGCACTTTTCGAAGTTCTTTAATTTGAGAGATTGTGCAAAATTTTGTTGCTAAAGCAGCTAGAAATGCAGCTCCAAGTGCTGTGGATTCGGTAATTTGAGGACGTGAGACTTCTAATCCTAGAATATCAGCTTGGAATTGCAGCAGAAAGTTATTGGCAGACGCACCTCCATCTACATTCAGATTTTTAATTTTAATTCCACTATCGTTTTCCATTGCATTAAGCACGTCCTTTGTCTGATAAGCCATCGACTCAAGAGTTGCTCTGACTATATGTTTGTAAGTTGTTCCACCCGTAATACCTGTAATAAAACCTCTAGCACTCATATCCCAATATGGAGCACCTAATCCTGCAAATGCAGGAATAAAATAAACACCTCCCGAATCGGAAACTTGTAATGCTATTGTCTCTGTTTCGGCTGCTGTTTCAATAATTTTTAATTTATCTCTTAACCACTGGACAGCTGCACCGGCAATAAAAACACTGCCTTCAAGAGCATAATTTGCTCTGCCGTCTATTTTCCAAGCTATAGTTGTAACAAGACCAGAATTGCTTTTAACAGGCATCTCACCGGTATTCATAAGCATAAAACAACCTGTCCCATAAGTATTTTTGACCGAACCCGGATTGAAACAAGTTTGTCCAAACAAAGCAGCTTGCTGATCTCCTGCAATACCAGCCAAAGGAATTTTATCGGTACCTAAAATCCCTTTATCCGTTTCGCCATAAATCATAGAAGATTCCATAACTTCAGGCAAAATTTGTTCAGGAATATCAAAATAATCTAATATTTTTTTATCCCAACACAAGTCACGTATATTAAAGAGCATTGTACGCGAAGCATTCGAATAATCTGTTATATGTAGTTTGCCTCCTGTAAGATTCCAAACCAACCAAGTATCTACAGTGCCAAACAACAATTCACCTTTAATAGCTTTTTCTTTTGCTCCCGCTACATTATTTAATATCCAGTGGATTTTGGTCGCAGAAAAATAAGAATCCACAACCAATCCTGTTGCTTCGCTTATATATTTTCCAATCGTTGTACTTTTAAGTTCACTACAAAAGTCAGCAGTACGTTTATCTTGCCATATAATTGCATTATAAACAGGCTGACCAGTTTTCTTATCCCATAATATAGTAGTTTCTCTTTGGTTAGTAATACCAATTCCTGCAATTTCACCTGAATTTATTCCTGCTTTGGCAATCAACTTTCTGGCAACAAATAGTTGAGTTTCGCGTATTTCAGTTGCATCCTGCTCCACCCAACCAGGTTGAGGAAAAATCTGGCTTGTTTCAGTTTGTTCTATGCTTTTAAGATTAAACTCTTTATCAAATAATATTGCTCTGGAACTTGTTGTACCTTGATCTAAAGCAAGAATATAAGATTTACTCATCATTTATTTGTTTAAGAATCCAATTGTAAATATCTAGATAAACTTCGGATCTATTTGTCTCGTTAAGAATTTCGTGACGGGCACCAGAATAAATCTTACAATCTATTTTTCGAAGTCCTGCTCTTTTATAAAACTCTACGGCCTTTTTAACACCAACACTATAATTGCCAACCGGATCCTCTATTCCAGATAAGAACAATAAAGCAAGATCTCTTGAAATCTTTTTAGCATTAATGATTTTATTGTTATAAATCAAACCTGAAAAGAAACTTCTATAAAAAGAACAAGAAAATACTCCACCGCAATAAGGGTCTTTAATATATTTATCGACAATATCCTGATCTCTTGTTAACCACTGATATGGACTATCAAAAGCCTTATTAAAGCTCCCGAAAGACATTTTGTCAAGCATCTTAGCCGGTCGCGAAACACCTCTTAATTTACATTGTAGCCAAGCTATATAATATCCAAATTTCAGCAAATAGCTAGGATTTGTGCCAGTACCGGTAAGAATTACTCCTTTAAGTCCGCAATACTTTGTAATGAAAGTTCTTGCTAAAAAAGAACCCATGCTATGACCTAATATAAAATTTGGAACATTAGGAAATGTTTTCTCCGAAATATCATTTAAAATCTTTAAATCATCAATTATTCTAAACCATGAATCTCTTTCAGGCCAAACGCCATATTGACCTGGTTTTAGACAATTACGACCATGTCCGCGATGATCAGAAATATAAACTGCAGCACCTTTGTTCACAAGAAATTCGGCAAAATCACTATATCTCTCCGAATGTTCTGCCATACCATGGAAAACCTGAACTACAAAATTAACTTTGTTATCGTCAGGTAAAAATTCATTATAAAATATAGTTTTACCGTCAGAAGTCCTTAACCAGTTTTCAATAATTCTCATCCTGTGACACAATTAATAACAACTACAAACTTATTTAATTATTTCGAATAAATTATAAAATTTCTCAAGTTTATATTCTAAAGTAATATCTTTCATCTCATTCCAAAGTGCATCATTAATTGGAACACCCGATTTCTCTCTTTCTTGATATGTAATATACTCTTTTTCACCTGCAGTAAAAATTCTATCGTGCCCAGGCATTTTTTTAGAACTTCTTAATTCTCTGAGTATATCCCCTGTAGTTTTCTTAAAATCAGCAGGATCTATAAAACAATCTATGTTTATTGCAATAAAAAAATGGCCTAATCGATAAGGAACTTTTTTACCGTTCTCAAAACCCAGCAATGCTTTCATAAATCCACCTCCTTGCAATGCTGCTGAGAGAATTTCAACAACAGTAGCATAGCCGTATCCCTTATAACCGGCAGTTTCCTCACCAATTCCACCTAGTGGTGTTAACGCCGCATCCCCATTTACAAGATCCTGTAAAACCTGAACAGCATCAGTTTTTGAGTTTCCATCTTTATCAATTACCCAACCTTTTGGCAAATCTTTTCCATTTTTTGCATAAAACTCGAACTTTCCACGTTGGCTAACCGAAGTAGCACAATCCAAGAAGAAAGGAAAATCTTCGTCAGTAGGCATCACAAATGTCAGTGGATTTGTTCCAAGCATATTTTCTACTCCAAAAGTAGGTGCAATAGAAGGTCGTGCATTAGTACCTGTAATACCAATCATATTCTCTTTTGCTGCCATCAAACCATAGTAACCTGCAATCCCATAATGAGAACTATTTCGAACAGCAACCATTCCCATCCCATAAGTTTTTGCCTTGTCAATACACATTTGCATTGCCTGTTTCGAAACTACATGACCCATCCCATTATTTGCATCAAGGACTGCAGTTGTCGGGCTTTCGCGAATAATATCTACTTTAGTAATCGGATTTAAAATACGGTCTTTTATTCTGTCAAGATAAATTGGTTTTAGTCTGTTTATTCCATGTGAGTCAATACCAAGTTTATCTGCTTCAATTAAAACATCCGCAATTATTGTAGCATCCGATTCAGACACTCCTGCTTTTTTAAGCGCTTCGATACTAAATGATTCAAGTATTTCAAAATTTAGATAATGCATATTTATTGTTTTTTACAAAATTAAGAAAATTTAAATGCCTCAACTTTCATTCTTGCTAAAATATTAACTTACTTATTCATAAAACATGCTCAACAATATATCGAATGTTGTTTTTTCATTTAGGATAAAAATTGTATTTTTACAAAAAATTCAAAAATTATGAAACGCGACGAACAAGTATTTGAAATTATTCAGAAAGAAAGAGAAAGGCAAATGCATGGTATTGAACTTATAGCTTCGGAAAATTTTGTAAGTCCACAGGTTTTGGAAGCCATGGGTTCAGTAATGACAAATAAATATGCTGAAGGTTACCCCGGCAAAAGATATTATGGTGGTTGTCAGTTTGTTGATATGACCGAACAAATAGCAATTGATAGAATAAAAGAATTATATGATGCTGAGTATGCAAATGTACAGCCTCATTCTGGTGCTCAGGCAAATATGGCAGTATTTTTCAGTTGTCTTAAACCCGGTGATACTTTTATGGGATTGGATCTTGCTCATGGTGGTCATCTCTCGCACGGTTCTCCTGTTAATATGTCTGGAATATTATATAAAGCCATATCTTATCAGGTTTCAGAAGCTACTGGAATGGTTGATTATGATGCAATGGAAAAGACAGCACTTGAACACAAGCCAAAATTACTTGTAGCAGGTGCTTCTGCATACAGTCGTGAATGGGATTACGAAAGAATGAGAACTATAGCAGATAAAATTGGTGCAATATTTATGGTTGACATGGCTCATCCTGCCGGTCTAATTGCCGCAGGCTTGCTTAAAAATCCTGTTAAATATGCTCATATTGTAACTTCCACAACTCACAAAACCTTAAGAGGTCCTCGCGGTGGTATTATTCTTATTGGTAAAGATTTCGAGAATCCATGGGGAATCACAACTCCAAAAGGTGTTGTTAAGATGATGTCTGAAGTAATTAACTCGGCTGTATTTCCTGGTATTCAAGGTGGCCCTCTTGAGCATGTTATTGCATCTAAAGCTGTAGCTTTCGGAGAAGCTTTAAGTCCTGAATTTAAAGTTTATCAGACTCAGGTAAAAAAGAATGCTGCAGTTATGGCTAAGGCATTTATGGATATGGGTTACAAAATTATTAGCAACGGTACCGACAACCACTCAATGCTAATTGACTTAAGAACTAAATATCCTGATATTACAGGAAAACAAGTTGAGAACGCTCTTGTTGCTGCCGATATTACAGTAAATAAAAATATGGTTCCTTTTGATCATCGTTCACCTTTCCAGACATCAGGATTAAGAGTTGGTACACCTGCTATCACTACAAGAGGTTTAAAAGAAGAACACATGGCTCCTATAGTAAACCTGATTGACAGAGTAATTGCAAACTTTAGTGACGAGTCAACTATTATTAAAGTTCGTGGAGAAGTAAACGAAATGATGAAACCATTTCCGCTGTTTGCATACTAAAAAAAAATAAACAAAAAAAAAAACCAAATTTCATGGGATTTTTTTTTACAATATTATTAATATTTAATAAACAACTGTAACTGTTCCGGTATAAGGTTTTGTTCCGTTATACAATTCAATCACATAAAGATAAGTTCCTGGTGGGACATTTCTGCCATTGGATTTACCGTCCCATTCATCTCCCGGACGACCTTTATACAATTCCTGTCCCCATCTCCCGACTTGTCCCTTCGAATTTTAGCACAACCTTAAGTAATTGAATATCTGCAATATACAAATTAAAACATATATTTTTGCTGCACTAAGGCAGTTCTAGAAAAATATTTCAAGTAAATAATTGCTGGCCAACAGCTAACAAAATTCGCTTTATTTATTTATATCAAACTTTTTTTCTTAACAAAAAAAGTTACAAAAAAGTCAAGGCAAACCGATGCTGCCCAACGCACCTCGAAACGAAACAAAAGAATTGTACGTCGACCTTGACCTAAAACAAATGCCATACTCCTTTGGCCAGTACCCAAATATTTGTTTTAGAGAACGACACCGATTGTAAATTTGTAATAGTCTAATCTTCGCAATTTCAATTGCTCGATTATACTAAACAAATTTATCATCGGCACTT
>Ga0116142_10000702_pt1 | contig 43189 bp, 40 predicted proteins | sample AD_UKC033_MetaG_FD_89785 | JGI IMG/M metagenome (GOLD analysis project Ga0116142, IMG submission 89785) | Active sludge microbial communities of municipal wastewater-treating anaerobic digesters from USA - AD_UKC033_MetaG | ecosystem: Engineered > Bioreactor > Anaerobic > Digestate | place: USA... | reverse complement strand
TGCGGTTCTTCTCCGACCACGACTTGCTCATGATGTAGAAGTTGATCGCGTTGCGCAGCAGGATGGGGTTGGGCGCGGCGAGGATGAAGTCGACCGTGTGGTCGTCGACCTTGCGCACCTCGTTGACGCCGGACACCGAGGCCGAGAGCGTCGCGTTGGGCTGCTTCACGCGGCCGAAGGAGAACACGACGTCGTCGGCGGTGAAGGGGCTGCCGTCGTGAAACTTGACGCCCTTGCGCAGCTCGAAGCGCACCTGCGTCGGGCTCACCATCGTCCACTTCGTCGCCAGCGCCGGCTCGACCTCGTACTTGGCGCTGTAGCGCACCAGGCCCTCGTAGGCGTGCTGCAGCAGCGCCAGCGTGGTGGCGTGGTTCTGCGAGTGCGGATCCATCGTCAGGATGTCGTTCTGCGCGGCCCAGCGCAGCGTCTGCGCCTGTGCCGGCAGGGCGATCAATGCCGAGAGCGCGGCGGCACCCAGCAAGGTCTTGAGCTTCATCGTTCGTGCTCCAGGAGTGGCGAAAGCGGCAGATGCTAGTCGTCGCCCGACCCCCTTCCGGCCCGGGTAAGCCCCGAGCCCGACGACGGTTCCGGCGCTGCGGGACGGACGGCCAAGCGGCGAGAATCGAAGGCTTCGCGCACCCTCGTCACACACCCCACGGCGTTCGCTGCCGATGCTTGCCTTTATCCTTCGCCGTCTTGCGCAGGCCGTGATCGTCATGCTCACGGTGGCCTTCGTCGCCTTCATGCTGTTCCAGTTCGTCGGTGACCCGGTCACCAACATGCTGGGGCAGGACGCCACGCAGGAGCAGCGCGACGCGCTGCGCCGCGACCTTGGCCTGGACAAGCCCTTCCTCGTGCAGTTCGGCGCCTTCGTGGCCAACGCCGCGCGCGGCGAGTTCGGCATGAGCCTGCGCCAGAGCCAGAAGGTCTCGACGCTGATCCTCGAGCGCCTGCCGGCCACGCTCGAGCTCTCGGTCATCGCTGCCATCCTTGCGCTCGCGGTCGGCATTCCGGGCGGTGTCTACGCGGCGCTGCGCCGGGAGCGGCGCTCGGCGAAGCTGCTGATGGGGCTGTCGCTGCTGGGGGTCTCGCTGCCGACCTTCCTCATCGGCATCTTCCTGATCCTGTTCTTCGCGGTGCTGCTGAACTGGCTGCCGAGCTTCGGCCGCGGTGAGACGGTGGCCCTGGGCGGCTGGACCACCGGCCTGCTCACCGTCGACGGCTGGAAGCACCTGATCCTGCCGGCGATCACGCTCAGCGTGTACCAGCTGGCACTCATCATGCGGCTCGTTCGCGCCGAGATGCTGGAAGTGCTGCGCACCGACTTCATCAAGTTCGCGCGCGCGCGGGGCCTTGGCAACCGCGCCATCTACTACGGCCACGCGCTGAAGAACACGCTGGTGCCGGTGATGACGATCACCGGGCTGCAGCTCGGCGGCCTGATCGCGTTCGCCATCATCACCGAGACGGTGTTCCAGTGGCCGGGCATGGGCTTCCTCTTCATCCAGGCGGTGCAGTTCGCCGACATCCCGGTGATGGCCGCCTACCTGTGCCTGATCTCGCTGATCTTCGTCGTCATCAACCTCGTCGTCGACCTGCTGTACTTCGCCGTCGACCCGCGGCTGCGCGCCGAGCGCAGCGGCCACTGAGCGCCTGCCCGCGATGAGTTCCCCCGCATCCACCGACACGGCGGCCGTCGAGCCCGGCGCGCTCGCGCGCTTCTTCGCCGGTGACGTCTGGTACAGCTTCAGGCGCTCGCCGGTCGCGATCGTCTCCTTCGTGCTCGTGCTGCTGTGCGTGATCGCGGCGGTGTTCGCGCCCTGGCTGGCACCGCACGATCCCTTCGACCTGGCCACGCTGGACCTCTCCGACGCGCGGCTGCCGCCGAGCTGGCTGGCCGAGGGCAACCCCCAGTACCTGCTGGGCACCGACGACCAGGGCCGCGACATCCTCTCGGCGCTGATGTACGGCGCGCGCATCTCGCTCTTCGTCGCGCTGGCGGCGGTGCTGCTGAGCGTGGTCGTGGGCGTGGCGCTCGGGCTGCTCTCGGGCTTCGTCGGCGGGCGCATCGACGGCTTCATCATGCGCGTCTGCGACGTCATGCTGTCCTTCCCGGCGATCCTCGTCGCGCTGCTGATCGACGGCGCCGGGCGCGCGGTGTTTCCGAACGCGCACGAGACGCTGGCCTTCGCGGTGCTGATCCTGGCCATCGCGCTCACCGGCTGGGTCAAGTACGCGCGCACCGTGCGCGGCTCGACGATGGTCGAGCGGCAGAAGGAGTACGTGCAGGCCGCGCGCGTGATCGGCGTGGGCAGCGGCCGCATCATGCGCCGCCACGTGCTGCCCAACGTGCTCGGGCCGGTGCTGGTGCTGGCGACGATCGACGTCGCGCAGGCGGTGATCATCGAGGCGACGCTGTCCTTCCTCGGCGTCGGCGTGCCGCCGACCAGCCCGAGCCTGGGCACGCTGATCCGCATCGGCAACGACTTCCTCTTCAGCGGCGAGTGGTGGATCACCGTCTGGCCCGGAATCATGCTGATGGTCATCGCGCTGTCGGTGAACCTGCTGGGCGACTGGCTGCGCGACGCGCTCAATCCACGCCTGCAATGAAGCGATGAAGCCGCTGCTCGAAGTGAAGAAGCTGCGGGTCGAATTCCCGACCCGCCACGGCACGCTGCTGGCGCTGGACGACATCTCGTTCACCATCGCGCCCGGCGAGATCCTCGGTGTCGTCGGCGAGTCGGGAGCCGGCAAGTCGCTCACCGGCGCGGCGATCATCGGCCTGCTCGAGCCGCCGGGGCGCATCGCCGCCGGGCAGGTGCTGCTGGACGGGCGGCGCATCGACGAGCTCGACGCCGACGCGATGCGCAAGATCCGCGGCAAGCAGATCGGTGCGGTGTTCCAGGATCCGCTGACGAGTCTCAACCCGCTCTACACCGTCGGCCGGCAACTGGTGGAGACGATCCAGACGCACCTGCCGCTGAACGCCGCGCAGGCGCGCGAGCGCGCCATCGAGTTGCTGCGCCAGACCGGCATCCCCGCACCCGAGGCGCGCATCGACCAGTACCCGCACCAGTTCAGCGGCGGCATGCGCCAGCGCGTGGTGATCGCGCTGGCGCTGGCGGCCGAGCCGCGGCTCATCGTCGCCGACGAGCCGACGACGGCGCTCGACGTGTCGATCCAGGCGCAGATCATCGCGCTGCTCAGGCACCTGGCCAGGGAGAAAGGCGCTGCGGTGATGCTGGTGACGCACGACATGGGCGTGATCGCCGAGACCTGCGACCGCGTGGCGGTGATGTACGCCGGCCGCATCGCCGAGCTCGGGCCGGTGCACGAGGTCATCCACGCGCCGGCGCACCCCTACTCGCGCGGCCTCATGGGCTCGATCCCGGCGATGGACGAGGACCGCGAGCGCCTGCTGCAGATCGACGGCGCGATGCCGCGCCTGAACGCCATCCCGCGCGGCTGCGCCTTCAACCCGCGCTGCCCGCAGGTGTTCGAGCGCTGCCGCGTCGAGCGCCCCGAGCTGATGCCCGCCGGGCGCACGCAGGCGGCGTGCTGGCTGCACGCGGGCGCAGGGGAGGTGCCGCGATGAGCACGCTCGTTGAGGTGCAGGATCTCTGCAAGACCTTCGACGTCTCCGCGCCCTGGCTCGAGCGCACGCTCGAGCGCAAGCCGCGCCAGTTCGTGCACGCGGTCGACGGCGTGAGCTTCGCCATCGCGCGCGGGCGCACGCTGGCGCTGGTCGGCGAGTCGGGCTGCGGCAAGAGCACGGTGGCGCGCCTGCTCGTGGGCCTGTACGGGCCCACCCGCGGCAGCGTGCGCTTCGACGGCCAGGAGACCGGCCCGCTGCTGAAGTCGGCCGAGGCGCCCAAGCTGCGTCGGCGCATGCAGATGATCTTCCAGGACCCGTATGCGAGCCTGAACCCGCGCTGGCGTGTGCGCGACATCGTCGCCGAGCCGCTGCGCGAGCACGGCATCCTGCGCGATCGCGGTGCGCTGCAGGTGCGCGTGGGCGAGCTGCTGCGGCAGGTGGGCCTGGCGCCCGCGGATGCGTCCAAGTTCCCGCACCAGTTCTCGGGCGGCCAGCGCCAGCGCATCTCGATCGCGCGCGCGCTGGCGACACAGCCCGAGTTCCTCGTCTGCGACGAGCCGACGAGCGCGCTCGACGTCTCGGTGCAGGCGCAGGTGCTCAACATCATGAAGGACCTGCAGCGCGAGCAGGGGCTGACCTACCTGTTCATCAGCCACAACCTCGCCGTCGTGCGCCATGTCTCCGACGACGTGGGGGTGATGTACCTCGGCCGCCTCGTCGAGCTGGCGCCGAAGAAGACGCTCTTCGCCATGCCGCGTCACCCCTACACGCGCATGCTGCTGGATGCCATTCCCGACATCCACATGACGGGCCGCGCGCGCACGCCGGTGCAGGGCGAGGTGCCCAACCCGCTGAACCCGCCCAGCGGCTGCGCCTTCCATCCGCGCTGCCCGCACGCCAACGCGCGCTGCGGCGCCGAGCGCCCGCAGCTCATCCCGCGCGAGGGCGTGCAGGTGGCCTGCCACGCGGTCGAGGAAGGGCGGATCTGAACCTTCGGGGCGCCGGCGGCGAAGCGCCTCAGTTGCCGAGCTCGTTGGGCCGGAAGGCCATCAGGATCACCGGCGGCACGCGGCCGTCGACGTCGCGCGGCAGCGTTCCCGTGCGGTCGATCGCGCGCAGCACCGCCTCGTCCCAGTCCTTGTTGCCGCTGCTGCGCACCAGCCGGCGCGAGAGGATGCTGCCGCTCGGGCCGGCGCGCACCTCGACCTCGGCGGCCGGGTTGCCCGAGACCGTTTCGGTGAAGACGATCCTCGGCTTGATCGCGGCCACCAGCCGCCCGGCGTAGCTGGCCGAGGGGCCGCTCGTCTGCTCGGCGGTCGCACCGGGTGTGCTGCCGCTGCCGCTTCCGACCTGGCCCATCATCCGCTCGAGCTGCTTCTGGCGCAGCTCGGCCAGCCGCTTCTCCTCGGCGGCCTGGCGTTCCTTCTCGCGCTCCTGCTCGCGCTCCTTCTCGCGTTTCTTTGCCTCGGCCTCCCTGCGCTCCTTCTCCGCGCGCGCCAGCCGTGTCTTCTCGGCCTTTTCCTTCTCCGCCTTCTCGCGCTCCAGGCGGGCCTGCTCCGCCCTGCGCTGCTCCGCTTTCTCCCGGGCAGCCTTCTCCCTGGCTTCCTTTTCCCTGGCTTCCTTCTCGCGCTCTGCGCGCTCCTCTTGCTGCCGGCGCTCGAGCTCGAGCTTGCGCTTTCGCGCCTGCTCGATCGCGATCTGCGCGTCGGGCTCGGCCTGCGCCGGCGGCGGCGTGGGCCTTGCCGCGGGCGCTGTGCGCTGCGGCTGTGGTGCGGGCGGGGTGGGTGGTTCGGGCGCGGGTGCGGGCGGCGCGATCGGGGTGGCGGGAGCGGCCGGCGGCGGCGCTGCCGCCTGCGGCACCGCCGACCAGAGTTCGGCGCTGACGGTCTCGGGCGTGCTGCTGCGCCACTGCACCGCCAGCATCAGCGCCGCGAGCATCGCCAGGTGCGCCAGCAGCGCAAGCGCCGCGCCGCGCAGCAGCCCGCCCGGGGGCTGCGGCAGCAGCTGATCGCGCACCGTCGCGGCCTGACTCATCGCCCTCAATCCGCCTGCTTGACGGTGAGCCCGACGCGCTGGATCTGCTGCTTCTGCAGCGTCGACATCACTCTCATCACCGCGTCGTAGCGCACCTGGCGATCGGCGCTGATGATCACCGGTACGTCGGCCTGCCCGGCCTGCAGCTCCTGCACGCTCGCGGCCAGGCGCGGGAGTGTCGTTGCCTCGGGCTTGCCGCCGTCGACGCGCAGGCGCAGCTTCTCGTCGGCGCCGACGATGACCTCGATCACCTTGCTCGGGCGCTGGCTGCTCTTGCCCACGCTCGGCACGTCGACGACGCCGGTCGTGATCAGCGGCGCGGTGACCATGAAGATGATCAGCAGCACCAGCATCACGTCGATGAACGGCACCATGTTGATCTCGTTCATCGCGCGCCGGCGACGGCTGCCGCTGCGTGAGGTGACGGCGGGCATCTCAGCGCCCCGGGACCGCGGCGGCGGCCTGCGCGGATCCCGGCTGTGAGGTCTGGGGCGGCACGCTGCCGGCGGCGCTGCGCTGCAGGATGTTCGAGAACTCCTCGATGAAGGTCTCGAGCTGGATCGCGATGCGGTCGATGTCGCGCGCGAAGCGGTTGTAGGCGACCACCGCCGGGATCGCCGCGAAGAGGCCGATCGCGGTCGCCACCAGCGCCTCGGCGATCCCCGGGGCGACGTTGGCCAGCGTCACCTGCTGCATGTTCGAGAGGCCGACGAAGGCGTGCATGATCCCCCAGACCGTGCCGAAGAGGCCGACATAGGGCGAGACCGATCCGACCGAGGCGAGGAAGCTGAGCTTGCTCTCGATGACGTCGAGCTCGCGCTGCAGGCTCGCGCGCATCGCGCGGCGCGCGCCGTCGAGCTGTGTCCCCGCATCCAGGCGCCGCTCGCGCAGCTTCAGGAACTCGCGCATGCCGCTGGCGAAGATGCGCTCGATCGGCGCGGTCTGCGGCTTGGCGGCGATCGCCTGGTTCATCTCCGAGAGGCTGCGGCCCGACCAGAACTCGCGCTCGAAGGCGTCGTTGCCGCCGCGCACGCGGCGCAGGCCGAAGAGCTTGCCGAAGATCACCGTCCAGCTCGCGAGCGAGGCCAGCACGAGGCCGGCGATCACGAGCTGCACGACGAAGCTGGCGTTGAGCACCAGCGGGATGAGCGACAGATCCTGCGTCATGGAAACCTGGACAGAACGATCTCGGGGATGCGCCGCGGCCGCATCGTCGCGGCGTCGACGCAGCCGATGCGCACGCGCGCCTCGACGAGCAGCTCCGCGCCGCGCCGCACCTGCTGCGAGAGCAGGAAGGACGCGCGCCCGGCCTCGGCGACCGCGACATCGGCCTCGAGCTCGTCGTCCAGCCGCGCCGGCAGGCGGTAGAAGACCTGCACCTCGACGACGACGAACAGCGCGCCGACCGCGTCCTTGAGCGCCTGCTGCCCGATGCCGAGCTCACGCAGCCATTCGGTGCGCGCGCGCTCGAGGAACTTCAGGTAGTTGGCGTAATAGACCACGCCGCCGGCGTCGGTGTCCTCCCAGTAGACGCGGACGCGGTGCCGGTGGGCGACGCGGCGGCCGGGGGCGGGATCGGAGGCGTGCATCGTCGGCGGCGATTATCGCCGAGCGCCCCGGCCGCTGCGCCCGCGATCAGCGGCCGGAGAGCCCCAGCGCGAGCGCGGTCAAACCCAGCAGCAATGCCGCCGCAAGCAGCCAGCGCGAGAGCGCGCAGAGCCCGGTGGATCGCGCCGGTGCTCGCCTCGACACCCGCTGCCGCTCGTTCGCTTCGTGCTGCCGATCCCGGTCTGGCGGCTTGCCTTTGCTGCGTACCCGTGAGCGGCCGGCGGCACCCTGCAGCGCCAGCTCCTGCGCCTCGAGCCAGCGGCGCAGGTCGGTCGCGAGCTCGACCGCGCTGCCGTATCGCGCCGCCGGGCTGCGGGCCATCAGCCGTGCGGCGATCGCCGAGATGCCCGGCGGCACCGCGGGGTTCACTTCGTGCGCCGGCGGCGGGTCATGCTCGAGCACGGCCCGGTCGATCTCGGCAAGCGACTGCCCCTCGAACGCGCGCCGCCCGGTGAGCAGCTCGTACATCACGACGCCCAGTGAGAACAGATCGGTGCGCGCATCCACCGGCGCGCCGGTGAGCAGCTCGGGCGCGCGGTAGCGCGGCGAGCCCGCGACCGTGCCTTCGGGCATCGGCAGCGTGCCGCCGTGCACCAGGCGGGCGATGCCGAAGTCCAGCAGCTTGGGCCGGTTGCGCCGTTGCAGGAAGATGTTGCCGGGCTTGATGTCGCAATGCACGATGCCGCGCGCGTGCGCGTAGGCCAGCGCATCGGCGACGCGACGCAGCAGCAGCACAACCTGCTCGACCGTGGGTCGCCAGCCTTCGGCCAGCGCGCGCTGCATGTCGCGCCCGTGCAGGCGCTCCATCGCGATGTAGACGCCCTGCGGCGAGAGCCCGGCGTCGTAGACGGTCACGATGTAGCGGTGGTTGAGGCTCGCCGCCGCACGCGCCTCATTGAGGAACAGCCCGTCCAGCGGCTGGCCCTGCGCGGAGCCGGTGCGCTCGTCCAGATACAGGGTCTTGATCGCCACCGCGCGGGCAAGCACCGGGTCCCAGGCCTCGAAGACGGCACCCAGGCCTCCGCCGCCGAGCTGACGCTTGAGCGCGTAGCGTCCGATCCGGGAGATCGTCGGCGCGGCCGAGGCGTCGCCGGCGGGATCGGGGACGCCGTCGACGTCGGTGACGACGTCGGGCATCGCGCCCTGCGTGTCCGAGGCGTCGGTGAACACGCTCTCCGACAGGGATGCAGCGGCCCACCCTTCCTCGACGGGGTCCGGTTCGGGGAGGGCGACGACGGTCGCGGCGAACTGCGTGCTCGACGGACCTTCCGGCGGCCGGCGCGCGAAGGGTTTTGAGGTCACGGCGGGCAGCTTAGGGGGCCGGCCGTGGCGAAGTGGAACGAAAAGCGCATCGGGCACCCCCCGATTAACGGCTTGTCACCGTCGCCCGCGCCCCGGCGTGCGTTTCGCACGACGAATGGGGGCTGCAGCGACAATGGCGCATGGACGCAGACCACCGCAAGACCTCGACTCCCGCCGCCCCGCCTCTGGCCGCGCGCACCGGACGCATCGAACCCTTTCACGTGATGGAGCTGGTCAAGCGCGCCCGTGCGCTGGAGGCAGCGGGCCGCTCGATCATCCACCTGAGCATCGGCGAACCCGACTTCACCGCCGCGCCGCCGGTGGTCGCCGCGGTCAAGGCCGTGGTCGACGCCGGCGCCACCGGTTACACCCCGGCGCTGGGCGTGCAGGCGCTGCGCGAGGCGATCGCGCGCCACGCGGCTCAGGAGCACGGCGTCGAGCTCGATCCGCAGCGCATCGTCGTCACCGCGGGCGCGTCGGCGGCGCTGCTCCTGGCCTGCTGCGCGCTCGTCGACCCGGGTGCGCAGGTGCTGATGGCCGACCCCGGCTACCCCTGCAACCGGCATTTCGTCAGCGCCTTCGACGGTGTGCCGGTGCCGATCCCGGTCGGCCCGCAGACCCGCTTCCAGCTCGACGCGGCGACGGTGGCCGCGCGCTGGGGGGCGCAGGTGCGCGGCGTGCTGCTGGCCTCGCCGAGCAACCCGACGGGCACCTCGATCGCGTTCGACGAGCTCGCCCGCATCGTCGACATCGCGCGCACCCGCGGCGGCTTCGCGCTCGTCGACGAGATCTATCTCGACCTCTCGTACGCGCGCAAGCCGCAAAGCGCGGTGTCGCTCGGCAGCGACGTGCTCGTCGCCGGCAGCTTCTCCAAGTTCTTCCACATGACGGGCTGGCGGCTGGGCTGGCTGGTCGTGCCGCCGGCGCTTGTCGACACCTTCGAGAAGCTGGCGCAGAACCTCTTCATCTGCCCCTCGGCGCTGGCGCAGCACGCGGCGCTGGCCTGCTTCGAACCCGAGGCGATGGCGCTGTACCGGGCGCGCCGCGACGAGTTCCGCGCGCGCCGCGACTACATCGTCCCGGCGCTGCGCGAGCTGGGCTTCGGCGTTCCGGTCGAACCCGACGGCGCCTTCTACGTCTACGTCGACTGCAGCCGCTTCAGCGACGACAGCGATGCCTTTGCCGAGGCGATGCTCGAGGAGGCGGGCGTGGCGATGGTGCCCGGCCTGGACTTCGGCGAACACGAGCACAAGCGCTACCTGCGCGTCTCCTACGCGACAGCGATGGATCAGCTGCAGGAAGCCGTCGCGCGCCTGCGCGCCTGGCTGCCGCAGGCGCGCGCATCGGTCTCGGCTGCGGCGGCCTGACCCGGCGGCGGCCGCGACGCTTCTTCAGGGCCGCGGCTTCGCGGCGCGCGGCGCCTGCGCCCGGCGCGCAGCGCTCACCTCGTGCGGGCGCAGCTCGGCCGCGGCCTTGTCGAGCACGCCGTTGACGTACTTGTGGCCGTCGGTGCCGCCGAAGCTCTTCGCGACCTCGACCGCCTCGTTGATGCAGACGCGGTACGGGATGTCCAGGCAGTGCCGCAGCTCGTAGACGCCGATCCAGAGCACCGCGTGCTCGACCGGCGAGAGCAGGTCGACGCGGCGGTCGACGTGGCGCGCGAGCACCGCGTCGAGTTCCTGTGCCTGCGCGATGCAGCCGCGCAGCAGCGCGTCGAAGTGCTCGCTGTCGGCCTTGGCAAAGCCGTCGAGCTCGCGGATGTGCGCGTCGATGCGGCTCGCGTCGGTGCGCGACACGAGCCATTCGTAGAGCCCCTGCAGCGCGAACTCGCGCGCGCGCCGGCGGGCAAAGCGCGCCGCGGGCCGCCGCGCCGCCGCCGGCTTGCCGCTCAGCGCGTCCTCGCCTGCAGCAGCGCTCAATCCAGATCCTCCAGCAGATTGGCCATCTCGACGGCCACGCGCGCGGCGTCCTGCCCCTTCTCCTGCGCGCGCGCCCAGGCCTGGTCCTCGTTCTCGACGGTCAGGATCGCGTTGGCGATCGGGATCCCGTGATCGAGCGAGACGCGCATCACGCCGGCGCCGCTCTCGTTGGCCACCAGCTCGAAGTGGTAGGTCTCGCCGCGGATCACGCAGCCCAGCGCGATCAGCGCGTCGTAGTCGCCGGTCTCGGCCATCGCCGCCAGCGCCACCGGCACTTCGAGTGCGCCGGGAACGGTGCAGTGCGCGATGTCGCGCTCGCGCACCTGCAGCCGGCGCAGCTCGCCGTGGCAGGCTTCGGCGAGCTTGCCGGTGATCTCCGCGTTGAAGCGGGCCTGGACGATGCCGATGCGCAGGCCGTCGCCCGCGAGTTCGCCCGTCCTGCCCTTGTCGGCGCCCTGCATGCGAGAACCTCCTGCCTTGCTCGGTCGAATGAAAGACGAACGGCGCCGCGCCGTAGCGGTGCTCAGGCCCCGACGAAGCCGGTGACCTCGAGCCCGTAGCCGGCCATGCTCGGCATGCGTCGCGGGACGCTCAGCAGCCGCATGCGGCGCACGCCCAGCTCGCGCAGGATCTGCGCGCCCACGCCGTAGGTGCGCAGGTCGAAGGGGTCGCGTACCGTCGGCGCGCCGGTGTCCACGGGCGCGAGCTGCGCCAGCAGCGCCGCGGCGTCCTGTCCGCAGTTGAGCAGCAGCGCCACCCCGTGCGGTGCTTCGTGCAGCGTGCGCAGCGCGTGCCCGAGCGGCCAGGAGTGCCCGCTCGAGCCGGCGTCGAGCAGGTCGACCGCGGTGAAGGGTTCGTGCGCGCGCACGAGCACCTCCTCGTCGTCGCGCCACTGGCCGTGCACCAGCGAGAGGTGCACGCCGCCGCGGTGGTCGCGCCAGACCTGGCACTCGAAGCCGCCCCAGGGCGTTTCCAGGCTGCGCTGCCCCATGCGCTGCACCAGCGTCTCGTTGCGGCTGCGGTAGCCGATGAGGTCGGCGATGGTGCCGATCTTCAGTCCGTGCTCGGCGGCGAAGACCTCGAGGTCCGGCAGCCGTGCCATCGTGCCGTCGTCCTTCATCACCTCGCAGATCACCGCCGCCGGCGTGAGCCCGGCCATGCGCGCGAGGTCGCAGCCGGCCTCGGTGTGCCCGGCGCGCATCAGCACGCCCCCGTCCTGCGCCTGCAGCGGGAAGATGTGCCCGGGCTGCACCAGGTCCGAAGGCTTGGCGTCGCGCGCCACCGCCGCCTGTACCGTGCGCGCGCGGTCCGCGGCCGAGATCCCGGTCGTCACCCCCGTGGCAGCCTCGATCGAGACCGTGAACGCCGTGCCGTGGCGCGTGCCGTTGCGCGCGACCATCGGCGGCAGCTGCAGCCGCTCGCAGTGCTCGCGCGTGAGCGTCAGGCAGACGAGCCCGCGCGCAAAGCGCGCCATGAAGTTGATCGCCTCGGGGCTGACGTGCTCGGCGGCGAGCACCAGGTCGCCTTCGTTCTCGCGGTCTTCCTCGTCGACGAGGATGACCATGCGGCCGGCGGCAAGCTCGGCCACCAGCTCGGGGATGGGGGAGATGGGCATGGGCGGGGATTGTAGGAGGGGCGCGAGCCACCCCAGGGCCTCACCCGAAACGACGAACGGCGGCCGAAGCCGCCGTCGATCGACAGAAGATGCGCTCTCAGCGTGCGCGACGGCGCATCGCCCCCAGGCCCGCCAGGCCCAGGCCGGCGAGCAGCAGGGTGCCGGGGATGGGGGTGGGGTTGGTGGGGGGGATCACCTGGTCGCGCGCGCCAATGGTGAAGTTGTCGAACGCGAAGACGTCGCCCGAGCCATAGGTGGTGCGGAACCTCACCGACGTGAACTCTTCTGCGGCACTCGAGGCAATCGCGCCGAAGAAGAGCACCGAGCCGTCTGTACTTGTCGTGGAGACGATCGTGTGAGGAACATCAATGCTGTTGATCAGACTGGTCCCATTGTAGAAATCGATACTGACCTGCCCGCCGAAATCACCGACGTCTACCCCGTAGAAACCGAAGGCTGCGATCGCCCCACTGAACTCGATCTCAAAGCTTCCGGCGTCGACCTCCCAGTACTTCGAAGAACTTGCGGAGGGGATGCTGTAGCGACCGTAGCCGTTCGTTGTCCCGGGGGTAACCGCTGCGACCGTGCCGCCGCCGGTCAGGGTTGCTGTCAAGCTCCCGCTGAAGTTCAGCGCCAGCGGTGCCGAGGCGCCCGTAGTCTGACTTTCGAAAGTTTCCGTGCTCACGCCGGTAAGCTGCGCCTTGAAGTTGGCCTCTTTGGCGCTGGAGTTGGGCGTCGATGACAACGGGACCGTTGCGCTGTTGTTCAGGTCTTCGCCGAAGAAGGTCATGTAGGCCGAAGCCGTGCCGGAAAGCCCCAGCAGGGCGGTTGCCACGACGGTGGAAAGCAGCTTAGTTTTCACGTGATGCTCCAAGTCCTAGTGCAGTGCAAGCAGTGGATCTACTTGCCGCATTGGTAAGCACACGGCGTGCCAATCGCCAAGAACTCGGTCTAACATCTTGTTTTGATTGAAAAACTTGTCCTTCATTCGGGCTTTCGCCTGGCCATCTCTCGTCGATTTGTAAAGCAGGCCGACACAGGTTGTGGGTTCGTAGGCGGAAGCAGCGCCATGCACACCAGGCGTCCCTAGCCCGGCTTCTTGCGCAAGATCAAACGCAGATCGGGGCCGAAGGGCGAGACGGAGGAGAAAGCGAAATCCGGCGCCTCTGGCAGCTGCGCCCGAACGGGTAGGGAAAGCGCCTCGCGCCCCGGCCCGAGCAAGGTGGGCGCGAGATAGACAAGCAGTTCATCGACCAGTCCCTGGGCGACGAGCGAGCCGCAAAGCGTCGGTCCCGCCTCGACGTGGATTTCGTTGATCTCGCGGGCGCTGAGGTCAGCGATGACGGCGTCGAGCGCCAAGCCTGCGGGCGCAGTGGGGCACCTGCGAATCGATGCGCCACACGCCTCCAAGCGGCTCGCGTCGGCTTGGGCCTGGGTATAGACGATGACCGGTCTGGCCGGCCCAAACAGCTTTGCGTGCAAGGGGAGACGCGCATGGGTATCGACCACGGCGCACAGAGGTTGGCCTTGCACCGATCTTCCTCGCACATTCAGCGTCGGGTCGTCCGCGAGCACGGTTCCGATACCGGTCAGGATGGCGCCGGAACGGGCGCGCCAGGAGTGCCCGTCACTGCGCGCCTGTTCGCTGGTGATCCACTGACTCCGCCCGTCGGGAAGTGCCGTTCGCCCGTCGAGCGAGATCGCGAGCTTCATGCGCACCCAGGGCCTGCCGCGCGTCATGCGCGAGAAGAAGCCGATGTTGAGCTCGCGGCAGCGCTCGGCCTGCGCGTCGCCCGCAAGGTCGACCTGCAGGCCGGCGCGGCGCAGCCGGGCCATGCCCCGGCCGTGAACCTCCGGATTCGGATCGAGGGCGGCCACGACGACGCGCGCGATGCCCGCTTCGATGAGCGCGTCGCAGCACGGCGGCGTGCGGCCGTGGTGCGAGCAGGGCTCGAGCGTGACCCACGCCGTCGCACCCCTCACGTCGACGCCGCGGCGTTGCGCGTCCGCAAGCGCAGCGACTTCCGCGTGCGCCTGGCCAGCCGCCTGCGTCCAGCCTTCGGCAAGGATCGTCCCGTCCTCCGTGCCGATGACGCAGCCGACGCGCGGGTTCGGGTCGGAGAGTCCGATGGACTGCTCCGCACATTGAAATGCCCGGGCTAGCCGGGCATCGTCCAGGTCCGTCATCTCGCGTGTGCTGCATCAACTCGAAGGTTGATGGTGCCAAGTGCGGCCGTTGAGCAAGGGGGTGGTCGTGTCATCGTCGGGACAGTCGAAGGCGCTGCTACCGTCTCCCGCACGTATGATCAGGAAACGCTGGTTGACGAGGTTTTCCTTCACATCGACGTAGTCCAGAGGATGGTCGCGGTTACGCATCGCCGGGGTGCCGGTGCCGACCGCGACATGGCTTCGCTGCGTGGTGTAACGACAGAGGCGATACGCTGATGCGCTGTTGTCAGCGATCGACGACGCAAACCAGCTCGGTTCCTGGAGAGGTGTTGACGGTGGCAGCCCGACCAAGCGCGAACGCCCGGACCACACGTAGGGCGGGGTTGTGGAATTGTCGGTGAAGACGGCGCAGTAGTAGGCGATGACGCGCGTCGGGGCCGGCGCGGCCGGAAGCCGCTCGTGGAAGCATTCCGGCGCGTAGGGCGGCGCAACCGGTTTGGTTTGTACGACGACGATGCCGGCCGTGGGCGGTGACGAAGTGAAGTCAGCGAGGGCATGGCTCGGCGGCGCTTCGGATTCGCTGCTGGTGGGCGCTGTCGTGCCGGTCGCAAACCCGATATATCCCGAGAGCAGTCGTCCATACGCGCTCGCGCAGCTCGGGTTGCAGATCGCCTCGATGACACCCGATGCGTTGTTCAACTTCCAGACGACGCTGCCCCCGGGCGGTGTGAAGGAGCTTGTCCCGTCGCCGTTGTCTATCGCTGCTTGGGGAATGGTCGGATGACGGCCGCGAGGAAGCTGCGTCGCGGTTCCCGAGGCCGGGACGATCAGCGAGGCGGCGAGTTCGGGCGGGCTGCGCTGGATCTCGGTGCTCAGAACCAATTCCTGCGGCTGCCCGCTGCGGTCGGCCCAGGTGATCTTGACGAAGACGGTCTTGCGGTTCTGCGCGCTCGTATCGCTCACCTCCACGGTGCGCGTGTAGGTCGCGTTGGTCCCGGTGATGGTGCTCGGCAAGGCCAGCTGCGGTGCGGCTACGCCCGTCACCAGATCGGCGTAGGCGATCTTGCCGCTGGCGGTGTTCACCACCGAGTACGAGCGCATGGCCTCGATCGCCTCGCTGGCCAGGCGCGTGGCCTCGGCGCGTTGCCTTGCGGTATCGGAGTTCTGCCGCAGCGAACTCTGCATCGCGGCGATGCCGAGCATGCCGAAGCCCATCACGGCCAGGGCGACGATCGCTTCGATCAGCGAGACGCCACGCGAGCGGGAGCGATGGCCAGGTCCGCGGCTACTCATGGGAAGTCCTTCCAGCTTCCGGGCACCATGACGAAACTGCCCGTGCTCCAGCGTGCGCGATCCAGGATGTCTTTCGAATAGCCCACGGTGAAGCCGCCGCTGCCGCCGATGGCGCCTTCCGCCACCATGGCGCCGTAGATGTTGCCGCTGCCCGAAGTGGCCCAGGTCGCCGCGCGCGAATACACGAGACCGTAGACGTCGGTCGAAGACGAAAAGCCGAAATTCCCGGTCGTCATCAGCACGACCGGGTCGGTCGCGGTGCCGATCGACGAGCCGCCGTTGAGCAGCACGTTGCCTTGGAGGACGAGAACCCGGCCGGGGTTGGCGTCGACGGCATTGCGCACCGTCGTGGAGTCGCAGGTGGCCGAGCAGTCGACCTTCACCGCGCCCGGCTGCTCGACGTAGGTCGACGGCCAGACGCCGAAGGTGGCGGCGAACATGCGCTCGGGGGTGAAGAGCGGGTCGGCCAGGCCCGGGTCGTTCGGGACGACGATGCCCGTGGAAGGGGGCGGCCCCAGGAGCGTCATCCCTGTTGGATTGACGGTGCCGCCCGCCACCACGGCGAATCCGTGTGCTCCGACTTCGGCGTTGGCCGCCGTGACGGCTGCGCCACCGAAATCGATGGTCCCGCGCGCGGTGATGGCGGCCTCAGGGGGCGATTTCACGCCGCTGGCCAGCGCGAGTTGGGCGCAGACGGTGCCGCGGCACCAATCCTTCTTGTAGGGCTGGAAATCGAGGCAGGCACTGTCCCAGGAGGTGCATCCATTGACCTCGATCGCGACGATGCCTGGGCGTGTCGCGGGTGCCGGAGAAATCGTTGCCGCTTCGTCGAGCTGGATGAATCGAACGCGAAAGGACGGAGCGAACGGGTCTGTCGGCGTCGTCGCAATGGAGCCGCCGCCGCTTCCCGGGCAGTGACAGACCCATTCGTTCGTCGCACCGTTGTGCCAGCAGCTAGGCCATTGCGGGCCATCACGAACCGCAGCGGAGACGCTGATGATGCCGCTGGTCGGATCGACCGACAGATAACGCTGGCGAAACGATGCTGACGAGGATGAGCTTGCTGGCACGCACGAATCGTCGATACGAGACCCGTTGAGGAGTCCAAGCGCCCACTCGAGTCCCGCGTTGGCCGCCTCGAGCGAGACGGTCGACGTGTATTGATTGGCTGCGGTCCGCTGCTCGAAGATGATGTTTCTGCTCGAATACGCGGCAACAAGGGAAATCACGAAGAACAGCACCATCACAACCAGCAAAGCAGCGGCGCCGCGCTGGCGGCGCTTTCGAGACCGGGTGCGGCTGTGATACGGACCGGTATCGACGGGTCGGCGGCGGGTTCTCATGATGGGCAGACGGCTGACCCTGTAACGATGAGGCGATCGTTTCGAGGGCGAATCACGGTTCGCATGCTGCGCGCCACCGCCGCATCCGAGGTCGCCGTCGCGGTCACGGAGAGCCCGTACTGCCTGACCTCGATCACCGGCCAGCAGGATGTGTCGTTGGCCGGAGGGCAGAGCTTCGGGCAGGGCATGCGCTCCTCCGGGCTCGGCGCAGGCGGCGTCGGCTCGTCCTGGAGAGTCTCAGTGACCGTGAAAGCGGTCACCGTGAGCGCTTTGGCGTCAGTCAGTTCCGACCAGCCTCCCAGATTCGGGGAATTGAATCGAAGCTTGTCCCCGCTAATGTCGAAGCCGGAGGCCGCATTCGACAGTACGCCGGCGCGTTCGTACGCATACTGGATCGCACCCGGCGAACTGGAGAGGACGGTTGCGACTTCCGTGCCGGTACCTGAAAGCGCACCTGGCACCTCCTCCGTCCAGACGTACTTGTAGGCTTGCCCGCGTGCGCCCGCACGGCGAACTTCCCGGGTGATCGTGTCCACCGCAGCACGCAGGTCCTGTTGCACCTGAACCTCGAGCAACATGCGCCGGTTATTGCTCAATTGGGTCGACGTCATCATTGCAGCCGCCGCCACCACGATCAGGCCGACGGCCACGCCAACCATCAATTCGACGATGGAGAGCCCGACTTGATGCCGGCGGCACGCCGCTCGCTGAATGCGACGAGCGCGAGCCATAGCGATCAGCATGTTGCCGCTCCGGTCACCTTGGAGCCTGCTGGTGCGCAAACGCGCAGTCTTCCCGAGCGGCCCACCGCGAGCCGCATGACCCTGGCGCTGTCGAGCTGGGTATCGACGACGAACTCGTACGATGGGCCCGGATCGCTGTCCATCGCAGGCAGCAGTCTCATGCCTGTTGCGGGGTCGAAGCCGATGCGGTCAGGGGCGGACGCGCCGGCCGTCACCAAATCGAGCCCCGTGTAACTCTCGAGAATGACCGTCTTCACTTCGGCCGTGGGGCTCGCACTGCAGCGCGAGCCCGGCGGCTGTGTGCAATCGCAGGCTGGCGTCGTGAAGGCGTACAGCGAAGCGGCGGTTCCGCGGTCCGTGAACAGGATGTAGCAAGCCGGCCCGCCCGCCGACTTCGACTGCACGCGCACGTGTACCGGAATGCCGAGTCGCGCGGCCTCGGAACGCGCGAACTGCACGTCCGTGGCCAGTTGATCGTGGGCGCCACGCAGGCGCTGCATCGCGATCATGTCGGTGAACGAGGGGGCGATGAGGGTGAGCAGGATGGCGGAGATGGCCACCACGATGATCAGTTCGATCAGCGTGAAACCCGCGCGAAGTCTGTGAAAGCGGCTGTCCATCGTCAACGTCCCCAGCAGGGGTTGCTCTGTGCCCAGGTTCCCGTGTTGTCGGCGTATTCGAGTGTGGCGCCGACCATGCGCACCGATAGCTTGGCACAGTGGCCGTCATCTGCCTGGCTCGTCCCGGCCACCGCGGTCGCTGTGGCTTCGTAGTTGCTCGGCCCCGCACTTGCGATCGCGATCGTGTAGTAGCCGTTGCTGGTCGTGCTCGACAAGCCGAGGCCCGGCGGGGTGGCGGTGGGTGCGGCGGTCAGGTTGGTCGTGTACGCAGTCTGGTTCGCGCGAAAACGCTCCTGCGCCTGCTGCACCTGGTTCAGCGCTGCGATCGCCTCGGCGCGGCGGCTCTTGCGGATCGCGCCCATGAAGGACGGGTAGGCGAGCGCGGCGAGCACCGCGACGAGGACGACGGCGATCATCAGTTCGACGAGCGTGAAGCCGCGCTGCAGACGCTGGATGCGGGGGCTCGGTGGGCGCTTTCCCGGTTGCATGGGGCGATTCTCGGACATGACCGCCATCGGGTTCCGCGCGCTGCGGACCGCTCGTCGGCCACGCGCGACCGATGGTCGGATCGCAGGGCTCGCAAAAATGGGACAGAGAGAGGGAAGGGGGAGGGATCAGCACGCCGGCTGGAAGCTGCGCAGGCTGCTCGTCGGCGTGCAGCTGCGCACCCGGCCGGTGATGTTGATGATCAGGCGGACCTCGTCGCCGAGGAGGTTCGAGAGCCGCATCGTCGCGGTCGGGGTCACCGTCCCGAAGGTGGGGCTGAATGCCAGGCTCCGCGAATTGGAGCTGATCGCAAGTGGCAGCTTGCCTTCCAGCTTGCGCGTGGCGATGAGTTCGGCGCCGCTGCTGCAAGCGCCGCTGCCGCAGTCGCAGTCGCCGGCGTTGCCGGTGTGGATCGCGTAGCAGGCCTGGTTCCCGCTGCCGCCGAAGCTCAGGCGCACGATCCGGTTCTTCGCCACGGCCTCGCTGCGCGCCAGGTGCAGGTCGGTCTCGAGCTGCGCGGCCAGGCCGTTCAGGTGCTGGCGTTCGCGCAGCTGGCGAAAGCCGGGCAGCGCCGAGCCGAGCAGGATGCTCGTGATCGCGAGCACGGCGCCCGCCTCGACCAGCGTGATGCCACGCTGACGCCGGTGGGCACGGTGTCCGGCGCGACGGAAGGGCAGGCGGCGAATGCGATCGAGCTTCATGGCAGGCTCCGGCTTCGGTGGCGGTGAAGCCACTGTAGGAAGCCAAAGCCGCCGGCGCGTCCCCCGTGGGCGGGTTTGCGGCGCTCTCCGATGGGGGCGTCCTGCGGCGTCCCCCCGAAGCCCCCCCTGGCGGGGGATGCCTGCAGGTCGGTCCAGCCGTCAGCCCGTCAGCGGTAGACGGGGAATGCGCGCGTGAGCTCCGCGACCCTGGCGCGCACTGCGGCGATGTTGGCCTCGTCCTGCGGCCGGTCGAGCACGTCGGCGATGAGGTGCGCCGTCTGGCGGGCCTGCTCTTCCTTGAAGCCGCGCGTGGTCATCGCCGGCGAGCCCAGGCGGATGCCGCTCGTGACCATCGGCTTCTGCGGGTCGTTGGGGATGCCGTTCTTGTTGCAGGTGATGTGCGCGCGGCCGAGTACGCCTTCCGCTTCCTTGCCGGTCAGGCCCTTGGGGCGCAGGTCGACGAGCATGAGGTGGCTCTCGGTGCGGCCGCTGACGATGCGCAGCCCGCGCTCGGTGAGCGTCTCGGCGAGCACGCGCGCGTTCACCGCCACCTGCTGCTGGTAGGCCTTGAACTCGGGCGCGAGCGCCTCCTTGAAGGCGACCGCTTTCCCGGCGATCACGTGCATCAGCGGGCCGCCCTGCAGGCCGGGGAAGACGGCGCTGTTGATCTTCTTGGCGATCTCTTCGTTGTTGGTGATGACGACGCCGCCGCGCGGGCCGCGCAGGCTCTTGTGCGTGGTGCTGGTGACAATGTCGGCGTGCGGAACCGGATTCGGGTAGACGCCCGCGGCGATCAGGCCCGCGTAGTGCGCCATGTCGACCATCAGGTATGCGCCCGCCGCCTTGGCCACGCGCGCGAAGCGCTCGAAGTCGATGTGCAGGCTGTAGGCGCTGGCGCCGGCGATGATGAGCTTGGGGCGGTGCTCATGCGCCAGGCGCTCCATCGCGTCGTAGTCGATCGCCTCCTGCGCGTCCAGGCCGTAGCTGACGACCTTGAACCACTTGCCCGACATGTTCAGCGCCATGCCGTGCGTGAGGTGGCCGCCTTCGGCCAGGCTCATGCCCATGATCGTGTCGCCGGGCTGCAGCAGCGCGAACAGCACCGCCTGGTTGGCCTGGCTGCCCGAATTCGGCTGCACGTTGGCGAAGCCCGCGCCGTAGAGCTGCTTCAGGCGCTCGATCGCCAGCGTCTCGACGACGTCGACGTGCTCGCAGCCGCCGTAGTAGCGCCGGCCGGGGTAGCCCTCGGCGTACTTGTTGGTGAGCTGGCTGCCCTGGGCGGCCATGACCGCGGGGCTGGTGTAGTTCTCCGAGGCGATCAGCTCGATGTGCTCTTCCTGGCGCTGGTTCTCGGCCTGGATCGCGGCCCAGACCTCGGGGTCGACGTTGGCGATGGTGGATGCGGAGCGGTCGAACATGACGGTCGTCCTGCTGGGGCTTTGGGGGGGTGTGTCCGCGCGCGGACGCGCCGGCCTGGATGCGCCGGCCGCGCGTGCGTCCGGCGCCGACGGCGTCATCGGTACGTCGACGCCGGTCGGCCGGGCGGGGGCGATCAGTGTAACCGTAGGGGCCGCAGGGGCCGTAGGGGCGCGCGACGGCAGGCGTGAGGGGCGTGCCGCGCAGCGCGCCGGGCGGCTGCAATCAGCGCAGCGGCGCCTGCGCGGCGGGCGACGCGAGCTGCGCCAGCTGGGCCGGCTTGTCGGCCGCGGCCGGCGCCTGGGCTTGCTCGGCCTGCAGCTGCTCGCGGGCGGCGGTGAGCGGCTCGCGCTCGGGCGGAGGCGGCGCGACGATCGGCGCATTGACCGGCAGCTTGCGTCCGGCCGCGACGGCCTTCAGATTGGCCTGTTCGCCCATCACGCGGCCGGCGTAGCCGCCGTCGCTCACCAGATTGGCGGCACCGACGTAGTAGCGCAGGCCGTCGTAGAGGCTGCCGGCGCGGGCGATGCAGTCCTTGAGCACCTGGACCCCGACGCGCAGGTTGCTCAGCGGGTCGAAGGCCGCGTGCACCCCGCCGAAGGCCTGGTACTTGTCGTCGTGCACGCGGGTCATCACCTGCATCAGGCCCTGTGCCCCGACCGAGCTCTGCGCAAAGGGGTTGAAGCGCGACTCGATCGCCATGATCGCGAGGATCAGCGTCGGGTCCAGCTTGGCGTGCCCGCCGATCGCCCAGGCTTCCTGCACCAGACGCCCGATCGGCTCGGGCGCGACCTGGTAGCGGCGCGAGATCCACTGCGCCACGGCCGCCTGCTCGCGCGAGAGCTGGCCCGGGTCGACCGCGGTGGCACGGCTGACCGCGGCCTGTTCGCCGACGAGCGAGAGCAGATCGCCAGCCTCCAGCGCCCGCGTCTCCTGGCGACCCTGCAGCCACTGCAGCGCGTGCAGCTCGACCTGCGCGCGCAGGTCGGCACGGCCGGCGCCGAAGATGACGACGGCAACGACCGCGAGCCCCAACAGGGCCAGCGTGTTGTGGGAAATCTCGAAGAACCCGCGACCCACGTCGCGCGCGAACACGCCAAGGGATCGGGCACACGCACGTTGCGTCGCACGCAGCGTCTCGATGGCTTTCATCTCGCTCCTTCCGACCGCCCGCCCTGTCTGCCTGACCTGTGAGGCCGGCGAAGGCGGCGGCGATAATCGTTGTCGCCGCGACAGCTCCGAACTGAGCCTTCAGCCGCGGCGGACTTGCAACCCCTGCGCCGCATCCCTGGATCCGGATGCGGCATCTAAGGGTTAACCCTAGGAATCGAGCAAGATTCTAGGAATCGCTAAATACCGGGTCAAGAATAACGATCGCGGTGGTTATATAGATTTGCAATGAAATACCGCGATCTGCGGGACTTCCTGGCGCAGCTCGAAGCCCGGGGTCAACTGCGCCGAGTGGCCGATCCGGTCTCTCCTCGGCTCGAGATGACCGCAGTTGGCGACAGATTGCTGCGCAGCGGCGGTCCGGCGGTGCTCTTCACGCAGCCGGAGGGCTTCTCCACGCCGGTGCTGATCAACCTCTTCGGCACCCCTGAACGAGTGGCCCTCGGCATGGGGGCCGAGTCGGCAGAAACGCTACGCGAGGTCGGCCGGCTGCTGGCGGCACTGAAGGAGCCGGATCCGCCGCGTTCACTGCGCGACGCCGGTCGCGTGATGACGATGGCGCGTGCGCTCTGGGACATGAAGCCCGTGCTGGTGCGCAAGCCGGCCTGCCAGGCCGAGCTGCTGCGCGGCAGCGAACTGGATCTTGCGCAGCTCCCGATCCAGACCTGCTGGCCGGGCGACGCCGGACCGCTGATCACCTGGGGCCTCGTTGTCACGCGCGGGCCGCAGGGCGTCGCGCAGCCGCGCACGCGCCAGAACCTGGGCATCTACCGACAGCAGCTGATCGGACCGCGGCGGCTGATCATGCGCTGGCTCGCGCACCGGGGCGGGGCGCTGGACTTCGCCGAGTTCGCGCGCGCGAATCCGGGCCGGCCCTTCCCGGTCGCGGTGGCGCTGGGTGCCGACCCGGCGACGATGCTGGGCGCGGTGACGCCGGTGCCCGACAGCCTCTCCGAGTACCAGTTCGCGGGCCTGCTGCGCGGGGGGCGCACCGAACTGGCGGCGACCGCAGTGGGCGAGGGCGAGCTGATGCTGCAGGTGCCGGCCGGCGCCGAGATCGTGCTCGAGGGCCACGTCGTGCCGGCTGCGCCGGGCTACGAGGGTCGGTCGGAGCTGGGCGTGCCGCTGGCCGAGCGCGGCGGCTACCTGCACGCGCTCGAGGGTCCGTTCGGGGATCACACCGGCTACTACAACGAGCAGGAGTGGTTCCCGGTGTTCGAGGTGCAGCGGCTCACGCGTCGGTCCGACCCGATCTACCACTCGACGCACACCGGCAAGCCGCCCGACGAACCCGCGGTGCTGGGTGTGGCGCTCAACGAGGTCTTCGTGCCGATCCTGCAGAAGCAGTTCCCGGAGATCGTCGACTTCCACCTGCCGCCGGAGGGCTGCAGCTACCGTCTCGCGGTGGTCAGCATCCGCAAGGCCTACCCGGGGCATGCGAAGCGGGTGATGTTCGGGATCTGGAGCGTCCTGCGCCAGTTCATGTACACGAAGTTCATCGTCGTCACCGACGAGGACATCGACATCCGCGACTGGAAGGAAGTGATCTGGGCGATCACGACGCGCATGGACCCGCTGCGCGACACGACGCTGGTCGGGCAGACGCCGATCGACTACCTGGACTTCGCCTCACCGGTCAGCGGCATCGGCGGCAAGATGGGCCTGGACGCGACCAACAAGTGGCCCGGCGAGACCCAGCGCGAGTGGGGCCGCCCGATCGCGATGGACGAGCAGGTGCTGCGCCGCACCGATGCGCTGGTCGAGCGGCTGCTGGCAGGGCTCGACGCGAGCCCTCGACCCTGAGCAGCGAGCATCCGCGGGCGCCGCCGCATTGCGCAGGCGCTCGCGGCGATGCTGCGGTGCAAGACTCTCGTGAGTAGCCAGCGCATAGGCGAATCCGATTGCGCGCGCGGCGTTTAGCGCCTAGGCTTGCAGCACCTGCACGGCAGGTCTTTACGACGGCGCAATCCCTGCGCGTCAGAAGCCCCGGACTTCATTCCTCCGGAGCTTCACCGGTGGCCTCGGTCACCCGCCCCTCCCGGTCTCGGCCGGGAGGGGTTTCGCGTTCATGGACGCACGCCGGGCTCGACGTGCCGCTCGACGAGCATCCCGGTCGAGCTTGCCTGCGCGGCGAGCTGTCCGTCGGCGTTGTAGAGCCAGGCCTCGAGAAAGGCCACGCGGCGGCCGCGCCGCACGACGCGCGCCTGCACGCGCCCGGCACCGGGGCCGACCTTCTCGAAGAAGCTGGCCTTGATCTCGAGCGAGAACACGGTCTGGCGACCTTCGGTCTCGATCATCACCGCGAACGCCATCGCCGCGTCCATCCAGCCGGTGATGAATCCGCCCTGCGCGACACGTCCGCCGCTGTGGCAGTACTCGGGCCGCACGGTGAACGCCGCGCCGATGATGCGCTGCGCCGCATCCCACCCGGTGAGGCGAAAGTCGCCCATCGCCTCGCTCAACTTCGGCTCCATGCGGATGCGCTCGAACAGCGCGGCGAGCTGTGCGTCGTTCACGCCGTGCTTCCTGTCTTGTCTTGTCGCGATCTTGAAGAGGGCTCAGGCCGTGCCGCCGGCGCCAACCCCGAGCGCCCGCGCGAGCAGCGCATACGAACGCCGGCGCACCCCGGGTTCGTGCGCCCAGGTGTTGACGACGATCTCGGAGAGCTGGAGCTCGTGCGCAAGCGCCTCGATGCGCCCGGCCACCGTCTCCGCGCTGCCGACGAAGGCACGCCGGCGCATGCCCTGCAAGCGCGTGTCCTCCTCGGCGCTGAAGTGGATGTCGTCGGGATGCTGCAGCGGCCCGAGTGCGCCGCGCTCGCGGTCCAGCCGCCAGCGCTCGCGCGAGCGGGCGTGATGCCGTGCCTCCTCGTCGCTGTCGGCCACCAGCGCCCAGATGCAGATCGTTGCCTGCGGCGCGGGGTAGCGGTCGCTCGCCTTGTAGAGCTGGCGGTAGAGCGAGAGCGCCTGCTCGACGCCCTGGCCGTCCATGAAGAAGTAGGCGAACGCGTAGGGCAGGCCCAGGTGCGCGGCGAGCTGCGCGCCGTAGTCGCTGCTGCCGAGCATCCAGACCTCGGGGGCGCGCTCGAAGCCGGCCTGCGGCGGGGCCAGCGGGTGCGCATGCGCGCCCAGGTGCCGCTCGCTGCGCGTCCAGCGGATGAGGTCGACGACCTGCTGCGGGAAGTCCTCGGCCGCGTGACGCGCCAGCGGGTTGAGCAGCTGCGCGGTGCGCATGTCGGTGCCCGGCGCGCGGCCGACGCCGAGATCGACGCGGCCGGGCGCCAGCGCATCCAGCACGCGGAACTGCTCGGCGACCTTGTAGGCGCTGTAGTGCGGCAGCATGACGCCGGCGCTGCCGATGCGGATGCGCGTCGTGCGTGCGGCGATCGCCGCCAGCAGGATCTCCGGCGCGCTGCCGACGATCGTCGGCAGGCCGTGATGCTCGCTGACCCAGAAGCGCCGGTAGCCGAGCGCCTCGGCTTCCTGCGCCAGGTCCAGCGTGTCGCGCAGCGCGTCGTCTTCGCCGCGGCCGGCGCAGGCGATCGACTGGTCAAGGACCGAGAGGGCGAGGCTCATGCCGCCGAGTGTGCCGCAAGCGGCAAGGCCGGTCTGCCGTGCGGTCTGCCGGACAGGCAGCGACCCGTCTGCAGACCCGCCCGCGCAAGGGCGTTCGGCCGCGGGTGCCCGCGGCGATCAGATCTCGAGCCGTGCCGCGAGCTCGCGCAGCCGCTCGATCCCCGGCTCCTTGCGCGGCCAGGTCAGCTCGACCCCGTCCCCGCTGTAGCGCGGCAGCACGTGCAGGTGCAGGTGCGGCACCGTCTGCCAGCCCGCGGGCTTGTTCGCCTGCAGCACCGTGATGCCCTCGGGGGCGAAGGCCTTCTGCACCGCCAGCGCCACGCGGCGCGAGACGCGCATCAGCGCCTCGGCCTCGGCTTCGGTGCAGTCGAGCAGCGTTTCGCGTGGTGCCTTGGTCGCGACGATCACGTGGCCGTCGTTCACCTGGCCGGCGTCCATGAAGGCGAAGACGAGCTCGTCCTCGTAGACCTTGGCGCAGGGCAGTTCGCCGGCCAGCAATCGCTCGAAGACGGTGCTCATCGGGTGAACCTCTGCGCTGCGTGCTGCGGGATGAGCGCCTGGAGGCGGTCCGGCGAACTCACACCCCCAGGTAGCGCTGCAGGATCTCCGGCTGCGCCTTGAGCTCCTTGGACGAGCTCTCGTGCACGATGTGGCCGTTGTTGATGATGTAGACGCGCGAAGCCAGCGACAGCGCCGCGGCCAGGTTCTGCTCGACGACGACGATCGTCTGCCCGGCCTGGGCCAGTTGGCGGCAGGCGCGAACGAGATCCTGCACGATCACCGGCGCCAGGCCCTCGAAGGGTTCGTCCAGCAGCACGATCTTGGGGTCGCGCACGAGCGCGCGCGCGATCGCCAGCATCTGCTGCTCGCCACCGGAGAGGTCGGTGCCGCGGCTCGTGCGGCGCTCCTTCAGGCGCGGGAACATCTCGTAGATGCGCTCGAGCGGCCACTTGTTGGTGGCGGTCAGGCCGGCGAGGATGATGTTCTCCTCGACGTTGAGGCTGCCGAAGACGCGCCGTTCCTCGTGCACGAGCTGGATGCCCTCGCGCGCGACCGTGTGCGACTTCTTGCCCGCGAGCTCGACGCCCTCGAGCTTGATGCTGCCGGTGCGCGGGCGCACCACGCCCATCAGACTCTTGAGCGTCGTCGACTTGCCGGCGCCGTTGCGCCCGAGCAGCGCCACGACTTCGCTCTTCTCGACGCGCATCGAGACGTCGAAGAGGATGTGGCTGTCGCCGTAGTAGCTGTTCAGGTCACTGACTTCGAGCAGGCTCATGCGACCCCTACCTCATCGTCCATACCGCCGAGATAGGCCTCCTGGACCTGGGCGTTGTTGCGGATTTGATCGGGCGTGCCCTCGACGAGCAGACGGCCTTCCTGCAGCACCGTGACCTTGCCCACGAGTTCGAAGAGCGCGTCCATGTCGTGGTCGATCACGATCATCGTGCGGCCTGCGGCGATCGACTTCAGCAGCGCCACCGTCTCGACGCGTTCCTGCGGGCTCATGCCGGCCAGCGGCTCGTCCAGCAGCAGCAGGCTCGGCGAAGTGGCCAGCGCCAGGCCGATCTCCAGGCGTCGCTTCTCGCCGTAGGCGAGTTCGGCGACCGGCGTGTCGAGCCGCTCGACGAGATGGACGAGCGCGGCGGTGTGCTCGACCTGGGCGTCCAGACCGCGAACCTTGGGCAGCGACTTGAGCATGTCCAGCTTGAACTTGCCGCGCAGTTCACCGAGGGCAGCGATCGCCAGGTTCTGTCGCACCGTCAGGCGGTCGAAGAGCTGGTTGATCTGGTAGCTCTTGGTCAGGCCGAGCTGGCAGGCGTCCGAGACGTCCATGCCGGTGATGTCGCGCCCGTCGAAGATGATCTTGCCGGAGGTCGGCTTGACCTCGCAGGTGAGCATCTTGAAGAAGGTGCTCTTGCCCGCGCCGTTGGGGCCGATGATGCCGCGGATCTCGCCGTGGTCGACGCTGAAGTCGATGTCGCTGTTGGCCAGCAGGCCGCCGTAGCGCTTGGTCAGTCCCGTGACCTGCAGGATCGCGCCCGAAGTGCTCTTGGTGGCCTTGTGGTGCGATTCGCCGACCGCGGTGGCCGCGCGCGGCGCGGCGGCCGCGCCTGCCGACGGGGCGGCTGCGCTCTTCTTCGGGAACACGAGGTGCCAGAGGTCGACGATGGCGCCGACCAGGCCCTTGCGCAGGAAGACAACAAGCAGCACGAAGACGATGCCGAGCACGAGCTTCCAGGTCGCGCCGAGGTTCAGCGTCGTCTGGAAGAAGTCGGCAAGGAAGAGCCAGACCGTGGCGCCCAGCAGCGGGCCGAAGAGCCAGCCGGCACCGCCGATGGCCGTCTGCATCACGATCTCGCCCGAGGTGTGGAACATGAAGGCATCCGGCGGCATGAAGCCCTGCAGCATGCCCAGCAGGCTGCCGGCGAAGCCCGCGTACATCGCCGCGACGACGAAGACGGCGAGCTTGTAGCCGTGGATGTTGTGGCCCAGCGCCTGCGCGCGCAGCGGGTTGTCGCGAATGGCGCGCAGCAGTAGGCCGACAGGCGAACGCACGATGCGCAGCGCGATGACGAGGCCGACGAAGTACCAGAACGCGAAGAACGCGTACATCTCGAAGTTGCTCTCGAAGGTCATCGACCAGAAGCCCAGGTCCAGGTTCGGCGGGGGCACGCCGGGCAGGCCGTTCTCGCCGCCGGTGTAGGCCGACAGCGGGTTGAACTCGAGGAAGAAGAAGACCTCGGCGATGGCCACCGTGATCATCGCGAAGTAGATGCCGGTGCGGCGCAGCGCCAGCAAGCCGATCAGGTAGCCCGCGATGCCGGCGACGACGGTGCCGATCAGCGTGGCGCCCACGGTGTTCGTGAACGAGGTCTGCGTCAGCAGGTAGGCGGCGAACATGCCGCCCGTACCGAAGAACGCCGCCTGGCCGAAGGAGAGGAGCCCCGTGAAGCCGAACAGCAGGTCGAAGCCGATGCCCACCAGGCCCCAGATCAGGATGCGGTTGATCGTCGTCGGCGTGAAGCCCAGGTGCGGCAGCACGAACGGTGCCGCGATCAGCGCGAGCAGCGTCAGGATTTCGACGATGTAGGCACGTTGTCGTGTCGGCATTGCAGGAGCGAGGCGTTGCTTGCGGTTGGATGCGGATGCTTGCGGCGCGTCATTCGCGTCCGGCCGTGCCGAGCAGGCCGTAGGGGCGCAGGACGAGCACGAGCGTCATCGCGACGAACAGCATGACGTAGGAGTAGGCCGGGTCGACGATCGAGGTCAGGCTGATGATCTCGCCGGCGATCAGGCCGCCGAGCACCGCGCCCGGGAACGAGCCGACACCGCCGATCACGACCACGACGAAGGTCTGCACGAGGATCGCGTCGCCGACGTCGGGCGCCACCGCGACCACCGGTGCGTTGACGATGCCGGCAAAGCCCGCCGCCATCGCGCCGATTCCGAACACGAGCATGAACACCTTCTGGATGTTGATGCCCAGCGAGTCGACCATCACCGCGTCCTCGATACCGGCGCGCACGATCATGCCGATGCGCGTGCGGTAGAGAATGAAGTAGAGGACCAGCAGTGCGACGGTGACGATGCCCAGGAGCGCCAACCGGTAGGTCGGGTAGACCATGAAGCCCAGCGGCGTGATGCCGGTGAGCGCTGCCGGCGGCGGAACGGTCTTCGAGAGGCTGCCGAAGAAGTAGCGCACCACCTCGACGAAGACGATGCCCAGGCCGAAGGTGACCAGCAGCTGGTCCTCGGCCGGGCGGCTGTAGAAGTGGCGGATGATGAGCTGTTCGCTGACGATGCCCACCAGCATCACGAACAGCGCGCCGGCGACGATCGCGACGATGAACGAGCCCGTGTAGGTGTAGGCGACCCAGCCGGCGTAGCCGCCGAGCATGAACATCGCGCCGTGCGCGAGGTTCAGCACGCCCAGCGTGCCGTAGATGATCGTCAGGCCCGACGAGATCAGCGCCAGCAGCGCCCCCAGGACGAGCCCGTTGAAGCACTGCGAGATGATGTTGCCCCAGGTGAACACGCGTGTCTGTCCAGGTCGAGGATCGGTTCGGGAGGTGCCGCGGATGCCGTGCGACGGGCGCCTGCATCGCGGCTTGGGAGCGCCGCGGCGCGAGCCTTGGGACTCGTGCCACGGCGGGAGCCGGCCGCCGGCGGATCAGCGCCGAAGGCCGGTGACGAGGCCGCTCAGGTGTAGCTGCCGAGCTTGCAGCCGAAGGCGGTGGGCGACTGGATGACGTCCTCGCCGCGCTGCGTATCGACGACTTCCCAGAAGTCCTCGGGGTTGCGCATGTCCTTCTTGGCCTTGCCGCGCACGACGAACACCGGGCGGATGCACTGGTGGTCTTCGGGGCGGTAGTGCACGTCGCCGAAGAGCGAAGGGATGGTCTCGCCCTTCTCCCAGTGCTTGATGACGTCGGGCGGGTAGAAGCTGCCGGCCTCGGTGACCATGCGCGCCCAGTGCGCGAAGCTCACATAGGCGTTCTCGGCGCCCCACTCGGGCCGGTAGCCGTACTTCTTCTGGAAGGCCTCGACGAACTGCTTGGCCAGCGGGTACTTGTCCTCGAGCGTCCACCAGAACTCGGTCGCGGCGAATACGCCCTCGCTGATGTCCACGCCCGCTTCCTTGGCGAAGAAGGGGATCTGATAGGGCAGCACCAGCGTCATCTTCGGCAGCAGGCCGAACTGCTTGGCCTGCTGGCTGGAGAGCACCGCGTCGCGGCCCCAGTTGACGTTCATGATGAACTCGGCGCCCGAGTTGGCGATGTTCGTCAGGTACTGGCTGAAGTCCTGCGTGCCCAGCGGCGAGACCTGGTTCGTCACCGTCTTCCAGCCGCCCTTGTCGCGCAGGAAGCGCTCGGTCGATTCGGTGGTCGTGTGCCCGTAGGTGTAGTCCGGCGTCATGAACGCCATCTTGCGGTCGCGGCCGAAGGTCTTCAGCAGGATGGGGCCGATCGAGTTGGCCGCCATCTCGCCGAAGTAGCCCTGGCGGAAGCCGTAGCGCACGCAGTCCTTGCCGGTGGTGTCGTTCGAGCCCGAGATGCCGGGCATGTAGAGGATCTTCTCGCGCTGCGCGAACTTGTTGAGCGCGACCGCGACCGCCGAGGAGGTCGAGCCGGTCATCAGGATGACCTTGTTCTGGTTGATGAAGGTCTGGACCGCCTGCAGCGCCTGGTTGGGCTTGGCCGCGGAGTCGGCCGACTTCAGCGCCACCTTCTTGCCCAGCACGCCGTTGTTGATCTTCGGCGCCAGGGTCTTCATCAGCGGGTGGTTGGTGTTGATGTGCTCGACGGCCAGTTCCCATCCCTTGAGCTCGTCGGCGCCCTGCACGGCGTAGGTGCCCGTCAGCGGCACCGCGGCGGCGAGGTAGACCGTGTCGCCCTGCGAGCCGGCGGGCCAGGTACCCATCGCCGGCTTGTCCTGTGCCTGCGCCACGCCCATGTGGCCGACACCCGGGAGCATCGCGACGCCGCCGGCACCCGTGGCCTGCAGCAGGCGACGGCGCGAGAGCGTGCTTGCGTTGCGGTTGGATTCTCTGGATTGCGACATAGGTTCGCTCCTGCTGTGATGAGGTGTCCGAAAGGTTCGGGTTCGGTCGAACCGGGGCGATGCGCCCGCAATCCCGATGCCTTTTCCGGCGCCTGTGATCACGGCTGGATGCCCCCGTCCAGACTTGCATCGCATCATCCCTTCGGTTTGTCAATGCGACAACAAGTCATTGACTGCATTGATGAATCCTGTAAAGAATGAATGCGAATGAGCAAATCGCAGTTGATTTTTGACGCTGCAATGCAGCAATCGGGTATCTCCGGTTGCGGGGGCTGCGCGAGTCGTGCTTTCGCGCGCGCGAGAGGGATTCCGTGCGCAGCCCGCTGATCGGCGCGACGCTGCGCCAGCGGCGGCGCGCACTCGGGATCGCGCAGGCGGCGCTGGCGGCGCAGCTGGGGATCTCGGCTTCCTACCTCAACCTGATCGAGAGCGACAAGCGCAACATCGCCGGTGCCCTGCTCAAGCGCGTCGCCGATGCGCTCGGCTTCACGCTCGACGAGATCGACGGCGCTGCGGAGCGTCGGCTGGTGGCCGACCTGGGCGAACTGTGCGGCGAGCCGCTGCTGGCCGACCTCGGTCTGGAGGAAGCCGGCGCGCAGGCGCTGGCGGGGCGCCAGCGCGACTGGGGGCGTGCGCTCGTGCGCCTGCACCGCGCGTGGCTGGACCGCGGCCAGGCGGTGAGCGCGCTCTCCGACCGCCTGCACCAGGACCCGTTCCTCGGCGACGCCGTGCACAGCCTGCTCACGCAGGTGACCGCGATCCGCTCGTCGGCCGAGATCCTGCAGACGGGCGAGGGCCTGGACCCGGCGCGCCGCGAGCGCTTCGTCGCCATCGTCGACGAACAGAGCGCGCGGCTCGCCGAGGTTGCACGGTCGCTTGCCGCCTTCTTCGACAAGGACGCCGCCGGGACACGATCGGTCACGCCGGCCGACGAGGTCGATGACTTCATCGTCGACCTGGACAACCACTTCCCGCCACTCGAGCAGGCCGCCGCGGCGTTTCGCGCCGATGCCGCGATCGACGGCGACTGCAGCGAGGCCGGGCTCGTCGACTACCTTCGCCGCGAGCACGGCGTCGAGGTCGTGCTGCGTCCCGTGCAGGAGCTCGACCCGGCGGGCGTGCGCCATCTGGTGAGCTTCGACGCATCGGCGAGCACGCTCGTGATCGCCGAGGAGGCGGTGCCCGCGACCCGGCGCTTCGAGCTCGTGCGCCTGGCCTGCGAGCTGCACGGACAGGGGCGCGCGGTGCAGGACCTGCTTGCCGAGGCGCCGCAGCTGACGACCGACGAGGCGCGCGAGCGCGCCCGCCGCGCCCTGTCTTCCTATCTCGCCGCGGCCGTGCTCCTGCCCTACGACGCCTTCCTGGCCGCGGCGCGCGAGTTGCGCTACGACGTCGATCGCCTGGTGCAGCGCTTTGGCGCCAGCTTCGAGCAGGTCTGCCATCGGCTGGTGACGCTGCGCCGCCCGGGCGCATCCGGAATCCCGTTCGCCCTGATGCGCGTGGATGCCGCCGGCTTCACGAGCAAGCGCTTCCCGCTGCCGCGCCTGGCGCTGCCGCGGCACGGCCCGGCGTGCCCGATGTGGGCGGTGTATCAGGCCTTGCACGTGCCGGGGACGGTCGTGCGCCAGCTGGTCGAGTTCCCCGACGGGCAACGGCTGCTGTTCATCGCGCGCACCGTCGAGAAGAGCCGCCCGGCCTTCCTGCTGCCACGACGCCTGCAGTCGATCATGCTGGCATGCGACGCGCTGCACGCGGACCAGACGGTCTACGCGACGGGGCTGGACCTGTCCTCGTCGGGCCCTGCGGTGCCGGTGGGCCCGAGCTGTCGCCTGTGCGTGCGGCGGGATTGCGTCTACCGTGCGGAAGAACCGATTGTCGGGCGGTGACTGCCGGATACACTGCGCCGAGCCAATGAGCAGCACCCCTGGCGGAGGATGGGATCGATGGGCGCGCGCGTGCTGATCGCAGAGGACGAGCCCAACATCGTCGAATCGCTGAGCTTCGTGCTGGAGCGCGAAGGCTTTTCCGTGCACGCCGTGTTCGACGGCGAAGCGGCGCTGCGCGAGCTGCGCGCCAGCGCTCCGGACCTGATGATCCTGGACCTGATGCTGCCGAAGATGAACGGCTTCGAGGTGCTCAAGGCAGCCAAGTCCGACCCCGAGCTGTCCTCGGTGCCGGTGATCGTGCTCACCGCCAAGGGCCAGGCGCAGGACCGGCGCATGGTCGACGAGATCGGGGCCGAGGGCTTCATGACGAAGCCGTTCTCGAACCGCGAGATCGTCGAGCGGGTCCGCGAGCTCGCTGGGCGCTGATCGCGGGGCTCGGACCGTGAAGACACCGGATCCCGGCCCGCCCCGGTTGCGCGACGCCGCGGCGCTGCTGCCCGTGCTCGGAACCTTCCTGCTGATGCCGCCGGTGATCTCGCTCTTCACCGGGCAGCGGGCGCTGGCCGGGGTTCCGCTGATCGTCGTCTACCTGTTCGGCGTGTGGCTGCTGCTCATCGTCGCTGCAGCGCTGATGGCGCGCCGGCTGGCTCGGTCCGGCGCAGCAGGCCCCGATGCGGCAAGCGCGGCCGCGGGGCCGGCCTCGGTGCCCGAGCCCACGCCGGGCGAGGAGAAGCGGGCGCAGCGGCCGGCGCGCTGATGCTCTCGGCCAACCTCGTCCTGCTGACCGCGCTGCTCTACGTGGCGCTGCTGTTCACCGTGGCCTTCGTCGGCGACCGGCGGGCGCGCGGGGGACGCCTGGGCTGGCTGCAGTCGCCGGTGGTCTACACGCTCTCGATCTCGGTCTACTGCACCTCGTGGACCTTCTACGGCGCGGTGGGGTCGGCGGCGCGCAGCGGCCTGGAGTTCGTCACCATCTACCTCGGGCCGACGATCGCGTTCATCGGCTGGTGGGTGCTGCTGCGCAAGATCGTGCGCATCGCGCACGCGCAGGGCATCACCTCGATCGCCGACATGGTGTCCTCGCGCTACGGCAAGAGCACGAGTCTGGCCGCGCTGGTGACGCTGATCGCCGTCGTCAGCATCACGCCCTACATCGCGCTGCAGCTCAAGGCGGTGGCCACCAGCTTCCAGGTGATCAGCGACAGCGGCCCGGACACGCTCAGCGGCATGCACGGGCCGGGCGCCGAGTACCAGATCGGCTTCTGGATCGCGGTGGGCATGGCGGTGTTCACGATCCTCTTCGGCACCCGCAACGTCGACGCCAAGGAGCGGCATCACGGCGTCGTCGCGGCGATCGCGCTCGAGGCGGTGGTCAAGCTCTTCGCGCTGCTGGCGGTGGGCCTGCTCGTCGTCTTCGGCCTGGCCGGCGGCGTCGGCCCGGTGTTCGAGCAGGCGACGCCGCAGATGCTGCATGCGCAGGAGGTGTTCGGCCCGCGCTGGGTCGCGGTGACCTTCCTCTCGGCCGGCGCGGTGATCTGCCTGCCGCGCCAGTTCCAGGTCACCGTGGTCGAGAACGTCGACGAGGCGCACCTGCGCACCGCCGCGTGGATGTTCCCGCTCTACCTCTTCCTGCTCAGCCTCTTCGTGCTGCCGATCGCGATCGCCGGGCTGAACTACCTGCCCGCGGGCGCCAACCCGGACATGTTCGTGCTCACGCTGCCGATCTGGGCGAGCCGCCACGACATCGCGCTGCTGGCCTTCCTCGGCGGCTTCTCGGCCGCGACCTCGATGGTCATCGTCGCCTGCATCGCGCTCTCGACGATGATCTCCAACCACATCGTGATGCCGCTGGCGATGCGCCTGCGCTGGGTCTCGCAGAGCGCCAGCGGCGAGATCCGCCGCCTGCTGCTGGTGAGCCGGCGCGTGAGCATCTGCGTGATGCTGGCGCTGGGCTTCGCCTACTTCCGGCTGAGCGGCAACTCGGATGCCCTCGCGTCGATCGGCCTGATCGCCTTCTGCGGTGCGGCGCAGGTGCTGCCGAGCCTGATCGGCGGGCTCTTCTGGCGCCAGGCCACGGCCGCGGGCGCCTTCGCCGGCCTGCTCGCCGGCGCGCTGCTGTGGGCCTACACGCTCTTCCTGCCGAGCTTCGGTGCCGACCTCGTGATGTCGCGCGAGCTGCTCGAGCATGGGCCGATGGGCATCGAGCTGCTGCGCCCGCAGGCGCTCTTCGGCCTGCAGGGCCTGGATCCGCTGCTGCACGCGATGTTCTGGAGCCTGTCGGTGAACACGCTGCTCTTCGTGCTCGTGTCGCTGCTGCGCGAACCGCGACCGCTGGAGCGGCTGCAGAGCGCGCTCTTCGTCGACGTCTTCCGCACGCCGGCCGAGGCCACCGCCGGGCTGCTGCGGCGCTCGGCGGCCACGCGCGACCTGAGCGAACTGGCGCAGCGCATCCTCGGGGTCGACCAGGCGCAGCGGCTCTTTCGCCGCGCTGCGCGTCAGCAGGGTCGCGGGCGCGAGGCACCGATCGCCGACGACGCCTTCATCACCCAGCTCGAGCGCACGCTGGCCGGCAGCGTCGGCGGCGCTTCGGCGCACGCGATGATCTCGCAGGTGGTCACCGGAGAGACGATCAGCCTCGACGCGCTCGTGCGCATCGCCGACGAGACGCAGCGCATCCGCGAGTACAGCCGCCAGCTCGAGGAGAAGTCGCGCCAGCTCGAGACGACCGCACGCGAGCTGGCGCAGGCCAACGAGCGGCTGCGGCGCCTGGACGTCGAGAAGGACCACTTCCTGAGCCAGGTCAGCCACGAGGTGCGAACCCCGATGACCTCGATCCGCTCGTTCTCGGAGATCCTGCTCGACGGCCGCGGCGTCGATCCCGCGCGCGCCGACCGCTACCTGCGCATCATCCACGACGAGAGCGTGCGCCTGACGCGCCTCTTGGACAGCACGCTCGAGCTCAACCTGCTCGAGCACGGCGAGGCGCCATGGGAGCTGGCGCCGATCGATCCGGAGCAGGTGCTCGACAAGTCGATCCAGGTCTGTCAGAGCCTGGCTGCGGCCAGCGGCGTGCAGCTCCTCGAAGGCCCGCGGGTGCGGGGCGTCACCGTCCAGGGCGAGGCCGATCGCCTCAGCCAGGTTTTCATCAACCTGATTGCCAACGCGATCAAGTACAACACCAGCGAAGCGCCCTGGGTGCGCGTGGCCAGCGAGCTGCGCGATGGCCGCTACGAAGTGCGGGTCGAGGACAACGGCCCGGGCATCCGCGCCGACGAGCGCGAGCTGATCTTCTCGAAGTTCCGCCGCGGCTGGGCGCACATGCAGACGCCGGTGCCCGGCGCCGGCCTGGGCTTGGCGATCAGCTGGCAGATCATGCGCCGCCTGGGCGGCTCGCTGACACTGGAGGACGCCAGCGGCGGCGGCGCGAGTTTTCGCGTGACGCTGCCGCTGGTCCGCGCGCCGGCCTGAGTGCGCGCCGCCGGCGCGCTACGCGGCGTCGGAGCGGATCATCTCCGCGGCCTTTTCGGCGATCATGATCACCGGCGCGTTGGTGTTGCCCGAGGTGATGCGGGGCATGATCGACGCGTCGACGACGCGCAGGCCCTGCAGGCCGTGCACGCGCAGGCGCGCGTCGACGACGTTGCCGTTCTCGGCCGGGCCCATGCGGCAGCTGCCGACCGGGTGGTAGATGGTGTCGGCGTGATTGCGGATGAAGGCCTCGATCTGTTCGTCGCTCTGCGCCGATGCCGATTCGTGCCGCTCGCGCCCGCCGTAGACGGCCAGTGCGGGCTGCTGCAGCAGCGTGCGCATCCGCTTCACGCCGCGCACCATGCGCGCGACGTCGTCGGGGTCGCTGAGATAGGCCGGATCGATCAGCGGCGCGGCCAGCGGGTCGACGCTGGCCAGCGAGACGCGGCCGCGGCTCTTGGGGCGCAGCACGCAGAGGTGGCACGAGATCCCATGCCCGAGCAGCGTGCGCCGGCCGTGGTCGGCGAGCTTGCCGACGACGAAGTGCAGCTGCAGGTCGGGGGCGGGTTCCTCGGGCTGGCTGCGGATGAAGCCGCCTGCCTCGGCGAAGTTGGTCGTCAGCATGCCGCTGCGCTGCTTGCGCCACTCGAACACCGCGCGTGCCACCTGCGCCAGGCCGCCGAAGGAGACGCCGAAGGAATCCCGCATGCGCGGCGCGTCGAGCACGATGATGCTGTCCAGGTGGTCGTGCAGATGCTGTCCGACCGCGGGCAGATCGTGCACCACCGGAATGCCCAGCGCCTGCAGCTCGGCGCCCGCCCCGACGCCCGAGAGTTGCAGGATTTGCGGTGACTGCAGTGCGCCGGCGCTGAGGATGACTTCGCGCCGGGCCTCGAGTTCGCGCCGGGCGCCGCCCTGCTGGATCTCGATGCCGGTGGCGCGGCGTCCGTCGAAGAGCACGCGCAGCACATGCGCGCCGCTTTGCACCTGCAGGTTCGGGCGGTCGAGCGCCGGCCTCAGGTAGGCGCGCGCGGCGCTCCAGCGCTCGCCGTTCTTCTGCGTCACCTGGTAGAAGCCCACGCCTTCCTGCGTGGCAGCGTTGAAATCAGGGTTCAGCGGCCAGCCGGCCTGCTGCCCGGCCTGCACGAAAGCGGCGGCCAGGGGGTTCGGGCTGCGCAGGTCGGCGACGTTCAGCGGCCCGCCGCGCGCGTGCCACTCGTCGCTGCCGCGCTCGTTGTGCTCGGCCTTCAGGAAGTAGGGCTTGACCTCGTCCCAGCTCCAGCCCGGGTTGCCCTGCGCGGCCCAGAAGTCGTAATCCGAGTGCTGGCCGCGGATGTAGATCATCGCGTTGATCGAGCTCGAGCCGCCGAGCACGCGCCCGCGCGGCTGGTAGCCGCGGCGACCGAGCAGTCCCGATTGCGGCGAGGTCTCGAAGGCCCAGTTGATGCCGCGCTGCCGCGCCATCAGCGCCAGGCCCGCGGGGCAGTGGATGAGCACGCTGCGGTCGGCCTGCCCGGCCTCGACGAGGCAGACGCTGACCGAGGGGTCTTCCGAGAGCCGGGCGGCGAGCACGCATCCGGCCGAGCCGGCGCCGACGATGATGTAGTCGAACATGAAGGCGGATCCTGGCTGCGCGGGCCTGCCGGCCAACGCTTCTGGGCGCATGCTAGCGGCGCGCCGCCGTCTTGCCCTCGAGCACCGACTCTAATCGGCGGCGAGAATTCGAACCCTCTGCCCCGCCCGAGTTTCATCTTGCTCTTCAAGCGCTTCGAAGCGCTCGTGCCGAGCTTCCCGCCGGCCGAGCCGACGCCCCTGCCCAAGGCCTTCTTCGCGTTCCTGTGGCGCAACACCGAGGGCATGCGCGGGCTCCTGCTCGTGCTCACGCTGCTGACCGCGGTGATCGGTGCCTTCGAGGCGCTGCTCTTTCGCATCATGGCGCACCTGGTGGACGTGCTGGCCGCGACACCGGCGGCCGAGCTCTGGGCGCGCGAGGGCGGCAGGCTGCTCGCGTTTGCGCTGCTCCTCGTGCTGAGCATCGGCGTCTCGGGTTCGTGGGCGCTGCTGAAGTACCAGGCGCTCTTCGCCAACTTCCCGATGCGCATGCGCTGGATCTTCCACCGCCTGATGCTCGGGCAGAGCATGTCCTTCTACCAGGACGAGTTCGCCGGCCGCATCGCAACCAAGGTGATGCAGACGGCGCTGGCGGTGCGCGAGGTCTGGTTCCTGTTCGCCGACATCCTCACCTATGTGCTCGTCTACTTTCTCACCCTCGTCGCGGTGGTGGGCAGCTTCGATGCGCGCGTGATGCTGCCTTTCGGCGTCTGGCTCGTGTTCTACATCGTCGCCTGCCGCTTCTTCGTGCCGCGCCTGGCGCGCGTTGCGCAGGAGCAGGCCGATGCGCGCTCGCTGATGACCGGCCGCGTGACCGACGCCTACACGAACATCTCGACCGTCAAGCTCTTCTCGCACGCGCAGCGCGAGGCCGCGTTCGCGCGCGAGGCGATGGACGAGTTCCTGCAGAGCGCCTACCGCCAGGCGCGGCTGGTCACCGGCTTCGAGACGCTGAACCACGCGCTGTCGATGCTGCTGGTCGGCGGCACGACCGGCGTGCTGCTGTGGCTGTGGACGCGCGGCGAGGTCGGCGTCGGCGCGGTCGCCGCATCGACCGCGATGACGCTGCGGCTGATGGGCATGTCGCACTGGGTGATGTGGGAGCTGGCCTCGCTCTTCGAGCATGTCGGCACGGTGCAGGACGGGCTCGCGATGCTCTCGCGCAGCCGCAGCGTCGTCGACCGGCCCGATGCGCGCGAGCTGCAGGTGACGCGCGGCGAGATCCGCTTCGAGCAGGTGGACTTCGCCTACGGCGGCACGAGGAAGGTGATCGACGGCCTGAGCCTCGTGATCCGCCCGGGCGAGAAGATCGGCCTCGTCGGCCGCTCGGGCGCGGGCAAGAGCACCGCGGTCAACCTGCTGCTGCGTCTCTACGACCTGCAGGGCGGGCGCATCCTCGTCGACGGTCAGGACATCGCCGGCGTCACGCAGGAGAGCCTGCGCCGCCAGATCGGCATGGTCACGCAGGACACGAGCCTGCTGCACCGCTCGGTGCGCGAGAACATCCTCTACGGCCGCCCCGACGCCACCGACGCGCAGATGCTGCGCGCCGCCGAGCGCGCCGAGGCGCACGACTTCATCGTCGGCCTCACGGATCCCAAGGGCCGCAAGGGATACGACGCGCATGTCGGCGAGCGCGGCGTGAAGCTGAGCGGCGGCCAGCGCCAGCGCATCGCGATCGCGCGCGTGATGCTCAAGGACGCGCCGATCCTGCTGCTGGACGAGGCGACGAGCGCGCTCGACAGCGAGGTCGAGGCCGCGATCCAGCAAAGCCTCTACAAGCTGATGGAGGGCAAGACCGTGGTCGCGATCGCGCACCGGCTCTCGACCATCATGGCGATGGACCGCCTCGTCGTGATGGAGCAGGGCCGCATCGTCGAGAGCGGCACGCACGCGAGCCTGCTCGCCCAGGGCGGCATCTACGCGCGCCTCTGGGCGCACCAGAGCGGCGGCTTCCTCGGCGACGAGCCCGACGACGAGGCGCAGGCGACGGTGGCTGCCGGCTGAGGGCTTCGCTTCGCGCTGCATCGTGCAGGCGACGCCTGGTTCGGCCTGCGGATGCGTGCCGGGCGCTGCGACCGCGTGAGAGGTGCTGGCGCCGGGCACGGGTTCCGGGGTCCGCCCAGTCTTGCGGTCGGTTTTCGCCAGTGTGGACGGGATGCTAGAGGCGCGTGCCAGGGCGCAGCGGTCCGAAAGAGCCGGCGTTCGGCCCTTGTTTTCGGCGATCCGCTTGCGGAAGAACCGGTTCCTGCCCTGGCCCCGGCCGATCAGCGCTCGCGCTCGAGGCGGGCGATCCGCGTCGCCACTTCCTCGGCGATCGCCAGGCTCGCGGTCAGGCCCGGCGATTCGATGCCGAAGAGCTGCACCACGCCGGCGCAGCCATGTTCGTCGGGGCCGTCGATGCGGAAGTCCGCCGCGGGCTCGCCCGGGCCACTGAGCTTGGGGCGTACGCCGCTGTAGGCGGGCTGCAGGCGGTCCGCGGGCAGGCCGGGCCAGTAGCGGCGGATCTCGGCGGCGAAGGCCACGGCGCGCGCCGGGTCGACCGCGTAGTCGATCGCTTCGTCGGCGATGCCTTCGGGCAGCCACTGCACGTCCGGGCCGAAGCGTGCCTGACCGGCGAGGTCCAGCGTCAGGTGCACGCCCAGGCCGCCGTCGACCGGCATCGGGTAGACGAGATGCCTGAACGGCACGCGGCCCGAAAGGGCGAAGTAGCTGCCCTTGGCCAGGCGCCGCGGCGGGATCGCCGTGCGCGGAAAACCCTGCATCGCCGCGGCCACGGCCTGCGCCTGCAGTCCCGCCGCGTTGACGATCCAGCGCGTCTGCAGCTCGAAGGGCTCGGTGCCGCCGGTGCGCACCTGCCAGCGCGTGCTCGTGCGTTCCGCGGCTTCGAAGGGGCTCGCCACCGCGAAGATCGCGCCGGCGTTCTGCGCGTCGCCGAGCAGCGCGGTCATCAGCCCGTGGCTGTCGACGATGCCGCTGTCCGGCGACCACAGCGCCGCGTGCACTTCCAGCGCCGGCTCGAGCGCGAGTGCTTCGCTCTGCGAAAGCGGCTGCAGCCCGGTCACGCCGCAAGCCGCGGCGCGCGCGCGGATCGCCTCGAGCGCGTGGGCTTCGGCCGCGCGCGTGGCCACGAGCAGCTTGCCGCAGCGCCGCGCCGCGACGCCGCGCTCGGCGCAGTACGCGTAGAGCAGCTCGCGCCCGCGCACGCACAGCCGCGCCTTCAGGCTGCCGGGTTCGTAGTACAGGCCCGCGTGCACGACCTCGCTGTTGCGGCTGCTCGTGCCGCTGCCGTAGCTCGTCGCGGCCTCGACGACGACGACCGACTTCCCGCCAAGCGCCAACGCGCGCGCGCAGGCCAGGCCGACCACCCCGGCGCCGACGACGAGGACGTCGACCGCGTCGATGTCGTCGGCGGGTGCCTGCTCAGCCATCGGCAAGCGCCTCCCGCAAGGCCGCGGCCAGCGCCTCGAGCTCGCTGGGCCTGTTGTAGCCCTGCACCGAGACGCGGACGAAGGCGCGGCCCTCGTGCTGCGTCACCGGCACCTCGATGCGATGGCGATCGAAGAGCCGCTGCCGCAGCGCCTCGGCGTCGCCCTCGGCGCCGAGCGGGATCGGGATCGCCGCCATCTGTGCGAAGTGCGCGTCGCTGCCGATCACCGGCAGCCCGAAGTGCGTGGCAAGCTCGTGCATCAGCGCGACCGCCTGGGCGTGGCAGGCACGGCGAACCTGCGAGCCCAGGTGCTCGCGGTGGAAGTCGATGGCCGCGGGCAGCGCGAGGAAGCCGCTGATGTCGCGCGTGCCCTGCCACTGCAGCCGGCGCTCGAAGCCGCTTTCTCCCAGGTAGGCGTCGAATCCGGTGTGGCCGCCACCGCCCTGCAGGTAGCCCCAGCTGATCACGTTGGCCTGCAGCCATTCGTGGTGTTCCCGCCGCGCGTGCAGGAAGCCGCTGCCCTTGGGGCCGCAGAGCCACTTGTGGCCATTGCCGGTGTAGAAGTCGGCGCCGAGCGCATCCAGCGACAGGTCGAGCTGGCCCGGCGCATGCGCGCCGTCAACGAGCACCGGCAGGCCGCGCGCGTGCGCGGCCTTAACGAGTGCGGCCACCGGCAGCACGAGGGCGGTGGTCGACGCGATGTGGCTGACGAAGACGAGCCGCGTGCGCGCATTGACCGCCGACATCACCGCGTCGACGAAGGCCTCGTCGTCCAGTGGCAGCGCGATCGCCGCGCGACGATAGCTCGCGCCCTGGCGCGCGCAGACGAAGTCCCAGGTCGCGTCGCAGGCGCCGTATTCGAGCGTCGTGCCGAGCACCTCGTCGCCCGGCCGCAGGGTCAGCGACTGCGCGACGATGTTGACGCCGGTCGTCGCGTTCGGCACGAAGACGAGATCGTCGGCGCTGGCGCCGACGAAGGCCGCGAGCTTCTCGCGCGCCGCGCGCAGCAGCGCGGCCGAACGCCGACCGAGGAACTCGACCGGGTTGCACTCCATCGCGTCCTGCCAGGCGCGCTGCGCGTCGCGCACCGGGCGCGGACAGGCGCCGAAGGAGCCGTGGTTGAGGAAGACCAGGCTCGGGTCGAGGTCGAAGAGCTCGCGCATAGGGTCGATCGGGTGGTCGATCGGATCGCCGATCGGGTCGTCGGGCTGCGCATTGTGGATCCGCTCGCCGCAAAGCGGCGCCGGCCTGCGGCGGCGGGCCGTGCCGGCGCCTCTTCAGCCACGCGCCGTGAGGCCCTGCGCGGTCGGCATCAGCGCCAGGCGCAGCTCCTCGTAGCCGCCGACGTACTCCTGCGTCCCCGCACGTTCGACGAAGACCTGCGGCACGCGGCGCACCGGGGCGCCGATGCGCGCGCTCAGCCGCGCGAGCGCGTCGTCCTCGTCGAGCTCGTGGTACTCGAAGTCCAGCGACTGGATGCGGCAGAGCATCTTCGCCTTGTCGCAGTCGCTGCACGCGTCCTTGCCGTAGATGACGATCTTCATCGGGTTTCCTTGTCGGGGCTGGGTGTCGGGTATCGGAGGTCGGATATCGGAGGGGGTGCGGCGGCGTCAGAAATCGACGTCGAAGACGAGGTTCTCGTC
>Ga0116142_10000695_pt1 | contig 43381 bp, 25 predicted proteins | sample AD_UKC033_MetaG_FD_89785 | JGI IMG/M metagenome (GOLD analysis project Ga0116142, IMG submission 89785) | Active sludge microbial communities of municipal wastewater-treating anaerobic digesters from USA - AD_UKC033_MetaG | ecosystem: Engineered > Bioreactor > Anaerobic > Digestate | place: USA... | reverse complement strand
GTTTTGCTGTCGATTTCGCCACTTCTGATATCGCTGCTTATCAAAATGGTTCATACGAACTCGTTCTTACTTATCGTATCCCTATGAAAACTAAAGGCTCTAGAAGTATGTTATAAAAATATTGTTTATTCTTAAGTATTTAAAATATAGTATTATGAGAAAAAGTAAATTAACGTTAATTTGCATTTTAATTTTCACGACATATAATTATAGTGTTTTTGCACAAAAATTATTAAGTGTAAGTGATTTAAATTCTTGCTGTAATTCTGAAATGCAGTATGAAAGTTTTTACAATTCCCAAAATCCCGTAAGAGATATTGAAGAAGATATGACAATTCTTTCCAACAGTGATCCAACTGTTCAAAGACTTATTCCTGCTGATGTAGTTTGGTATACAAAGAACAAACCGGGAAAATTCAGAACAGAAGATCCTGAAAGATTTATATCACAAGATGTACCGTATGATGAACTTAAATATGTAAGAATAGATAATAAAATATATTATCAGTTTTTTGTTTCAGTAGAAAACCTTCAAAAGAAATATAATCCTAAAGATCTTGATTTGTCAATATATCGAGGATATATTTTATGGGAAGCCCAAGAAGACATATCATTTATTGCTGATTCAATAAGTCAGATAAGAGAAATTGATGAAATTGAAATAATATCACAATACTATATTAAAGTGCATGCTTCTATCGATTATGTTGTAAACACTTTTGGAGCAGAATATCTTAATCCTGATGACGGAGAATATCCGGGTTTTTATGCCTATACCAGATTATCTACAGCACCATATTTACCATTAAAAACAGATTTTCCAAAAGATTTAGAAGAAGATTTGGGGTACCGCACTCCATATATGCGTGTTTTTAATCTTGAATCAGGAGAAAAAATGGCTATTTTGACAATGAGACCAAATTCATATCCTTTGATGCCAAACGATATGTCATCTTCACTCGAAGAATTACCATCGGAAATCAGAAAAAATTTACAATGGATTGATATTCCCACAAATGAGCCTGTAAGAAAAGAAATCCTCGACATTATTCATTATTCACATCCTCAAACAAAAGATGCAATAAGTGGAGCAATTGGTATTCAATATTATAATAATTCAATAGAAGCGGATAACGACGGTTCAAATCCTCTTGTTTGGACAATTCCACCTTCTGAAGGTAATTTTAATATTCAACTTGGAACAATGAGAGATGATACAGGTTTGTTTAAAACTCACAACTATGCAAGAATGGCAGACAAATTTGATATTTCGGGTATTTATGCTTCTACAGACGTTACTGGAGTTCAATATCAGACATATATCAACGACAATGTACCGCAATGTTGGGACACTTGGATAGGTGATTGCGACTGCATTACAGACTGGCAGGAAGTTGGTCCTGAAGTAAAAGATATGGACAACAATATTACAGCAGCAAATAATTTGCAGCCGGGTGGTACAAAAGATGAAAACTCTGCGTACTGGTATGATGATATTGAGAATGGAACAGTTTATTATATTGATCCTGCATGGAATTGGGACAAAGGGGATGGTTATACTAACTATGACGTTGTTTTTACTGCAGCTGGCATAACAGATTTTGAAGGTCGATTAGCTGGTGGTTGGTATGTAGTTGGAATTGCAGACAAAAATGAAAATGATGAAGATCCTGATTACTGGCAAGGTATTGAAACTAATAACTATTACTCAACATTGCGAATAACATTCATACCACAATGCGCCAATACAGATTTAGGGACAATTACTCCTACTCAATGTACATGGCAAAGTTCAAATTATTCGGCTGGAACAATTCCTTATTGGAAATTTGATGCATCAACAAGTTATTATTACAATTTTACACTATGCTCAAATTCTGAAGATTCTTATATCAGAATTTATGATAGTTTTAATAATTTAGTGACTTCTTCTGATGATAATGGTCCATTTTGTTCAGGGACACCGGCATCAATTAGCTGGACTCCAAGTACAAGCGGAATATATTACATTAGTGCTGCTCATTACTCCTGCACAGGATTTACTAATAACGGAACTATGTACTATAGCCGTTCAAACGATGCTTGGCAAAGGCAAACAACAATAACTCCAACTACATCCTGGCAAACATCTCCAAATACAATTGATAAAATAAGCTTTTGGACTTTTACTGGAACTGCCGGAACAGCATATGCATTTAATTTCTGTGATATCGCTGAAGATACTTATATACGCATTTTAGATAACACATGGACTCAGGTTGCTTATGCTGATGATAACGGACCATGTTGTGCAGGAACATCAGCTTCGATTGTATGGAATTGCACTTCATCGGGCACATATTATATTGCAGGAATGCATTATAGTTGTACAGGATTTTCAAATTCAGGTAATTTAAATTATCGCATTAGTACTCCGACAGCTATTGCTGATGCAACAGATACAGAAATTTGCAGTGGTGAGACCATTACCCTTCTTGGCGAAGGGACTGCCGTTTGTGGCTCAGTTGCTCAGTACGATTGGGACCATTTAGCAGGAGACGACAATCCACAAAATCCTGATGTATCTCCTACGACTAGCCATACATATCAGTTAAGAGTACTCGACAATAATGGTATTTGGTCTGAATGGACAGGGGTTTTTATTACTGTTCACGATTTACCAACACCTGATTTGGGATTAGACCAAACTGTCTGTATTTCAGCAACCCCAGTTACATTATCTCCGGGCGTTTACGTAAGTTATATATGGAGCACATCCTCAACAGATGCTTTTATTAACGTTAGCTCTTCTGATACTTATTCGGTCACTGTAACCGACAGTAATGGATGTACCGGTGACGATTCTATGGTTCTTGCTATAGACCCTCTTCCTGAAGCAACAGCTGGAGGTTCTCAAACAATTTGTATTAGTGAAACTGCAACAGTAAGTGGAGCTTCTGCATCTAATGGCACTATTGCTTGGACGGAAAATGGAGCAGGTTCAATCACTTCAGGAGGAACAAGCCTTACTCCTACATATACTCCTGTAACAGGAGATGAAGGTAATACAATTACTTTAACAATGACAGTAACCAGCAATAATAATTGTAATCCACAAACAGCTGTTGCATATTACTTTATTGATGTAGATCCAGCACCAACTGCTTCGGCAGGAGGTTCACAATCTATTTGTGTAAATAGCCCTGCTATTGTCAGTGGAGCTTCTGCAAATTATGGAGATATATTTTGGACTGAAGACGGAGCCGGATCTATAACAGACGGTGAAACCAGCCTTACTCCTACTTATACCCCGGCACCTGAAGATGCAGGGAACACTGTTACATTGACAATGACCGTGACAAGTACAAATACATGTAATCCTGAAACCGCCGAAGCATATTATTATGTCAATGTGGATGGACTGCCAGAAGCAACGGCAGGAGGCTCTGAAACGATCTGCTCTAATGAATCTTTCATTGTCAATGGTGCCAGTGCATCAAACGGGACAATACTCTGGACACATGACGGTGCCGGATTATTAACAGATCCAACAACCACAACACCTACCTATCACGCTTCTTCTGATGATGTTGGTAATACAGTTATTCTAACAATGACCGTTACAAGCGATAATTCATGTTCACCTGAAATTTCAGAAGCATATTTTACAATTATTGTTGATCCTATGCCTGTTGCTGTTGCAGGGGGCAGCTCAACTATTTGTCCTGAAGAGGTTGTAAACGTTTCTGGTGTTACTGCCGAAAACGGAACTGTTTTATGGACACATGATGGCAACGGAAGTCTGACAAACGAAACAACATTAACGCCTTCATACAATTCTGTAATTGCAGATGGTGGAAATACAGTTACCCTCACATTAACCGTAACCAGCATAAACGCTTGTTCACCACAAATTGCAACAGCATATTATACAATTACTGTAAATCCATTACCGGAAGCACCAGTTTTAGTATCTTCCGACCTTAATAATTTCTGTGAAGATGATCCAGGAACTATGAATTTATCAGTTACAGGAGGTATGGGAACAGAAGTACACTGGTTTGATGATTTTTGTGGTGGAAATGAAATTGGAACAGGATTGATTTTACCTATTAATACTCCTACAATCACAACAACTTTCTATGCAAGATGGGAAAACACTTGCGGAGTTTCTGATTGTACTTCTAAAACAATTACTGTTGTTGAGCCTCCTGTTATTCCGGATGAAGCTGTTGCTAGTATCAATGACTTTTGTGCTGATAATGCAGGAGATCTTGAACTTTCTGTTAATGGAGGCTCAGGAGAAACTCTTCAATGGTTTACAGGTTCTTGTGGTGGCTCTTCTATCGGGAGTGGAAATCCTTTGACAATTCCTTCACCCGATGTTACAACAACATATTATGCACGTTGGTCAAATGCCTGTGGTGAAACAGAATGCGTTGACATTACTGTAAAAGTAAATGCATTGCCTATTCCACCTTCACAAGCATTGGTTGATCGAAACGATTTTTGTGCCGATGACCCTGGAAATATCGAACTGTCAGTTAATGATGGATCAGGAGACGATGTTCATTGGTTTGATGACGCTTGTGGTAACAATGAAATTGGAATAGGAAATCCGTTAACAATAGAATCTCCTGATGTTTCGACAACTTATTACGCAAGATGGGAAAACCTATGTGGGGAAAGTTCTTGTGTTTCTGTTGCTGTTAATGTATTTGCACTGCCCGAACCTGTCACATTTGCTTCTTCCTCTCTTAACAATTTTTGTTATGATGACCCGGGAACTATTATGCTTTCAGCAGTTGGTGGTAGCGGAGACGAATTGCAGTGGTTTGATGATATATGTGGAGGAAACCAGATAGGAACAACTAATCCTCTCGAAATAGAATCTCCTGAAACTTCAACAGAGTTTTTTGTTAGATGGATAAATACTTGTGGCGAAACTGATTGTATGACACTATCAATTAATACTATCAGTGCTCCGGAAAATCCAACATCAGCAGAAGTTGACCAAGATAGTGTATGTATTGATGATCCGGGGAATATATCTCTTACACTTGTTGGTGGTGCAGGTCCCGAAGTCAGATGGTACTCGGCTTCTTGCGGTGGTGTTCTCGTTGGTATAGGCAACCCTCTTTCTATTGAATCTCCAACTGTCAGTACTACATATTTCGGAAGATATGAAAGTTCTTGTGGTATATCCGATTGCGAATCTGTTTCTGTTACAGTAGTGCAATTAACAACTGACCCTATTTCTGCCGAATCTGACATCAACGATTTTTGCGTTGACCATATAGGAAATATTTCATTATCAGTAACCGGAGGTAGTGGAGAAAATGTATATTGGTACACTGAATCATGTGGCGGTTTATTAATAGGTATGGGAAATCCTCTTGAAATTGAATCGCCGGAAACAACTACAACATATTATGCAAGGTGGGAAAATCTTTGTGGAGAAAGTAACTGTCGTGAAGTTACTGTTAATGTAGTTCAATATGCTGTTGTTCCTGATTTACTTATATCGAATATAAATTATATCTGTATTGGAGATCCTGGTAATGTTGAATTATCTGCCGAAGGAGGAAACGGCTCTGTTTTAAGATGGTACACCGAATCCTGCGAAGGGACAGAAGTTGGTACTGGAAATCCTCTGACAATTCCATCTCCTGATTTGACTACTCAGTTTTTTGCAAGATGGGAAAACATCTGTAACATTACAGACTGTGAATCATTTACTCTCAACATAATAGATGCTCCGGAAAATCCTGATCACGCAGAATCTGAACCTGCAGAAGTTTGTATTAATGATGATGGAAATATAACATTAACATTAATTGGTGGATTTGGTCCATACATTGAATGGTACACCGGAGCATGTGACGGAACACTAGTTGGCACAGGGAATCCTTTGGAAATTGAATCTCCGATTATACAAACCACTTATTATGGAAGATATGTAAGCGATTGCGGAAATTCTGAATGTGTTTCTGTTGTTGTTGATATTATTCAATTACCAGAGCCTCCTGCTTCTGCAGAAGTAGATAATAATAATTTCTGTTCAAATGATGAAGGTAATATTAATTTATCGGTTACCGGTGGAAATGGAAATGATGTTTACTGGTACACAGGTTCTTGCGGAGATGTTTTTGTTGGCAATGGAAATCCACTTACTATAGAATCTCCAAACGCAACAACTACCTATTATGGGCGTTGGGAAAACAACTGCAGTGAAAGTGTCTGTCAAAATGTTACAGTAACAGTAATACCGGTAAGTGATGCAACAATTAATCCTGCAGGACCATTTTGTGAAACTGATGATCCAGTTGTCATTACAGCTGCTACTCCGGGTGGAACATGGAGCGGTACAGGAATACATGAAACCACAGGCTTATTTGATCCTGAAGTAGCAGGTCCCGGAGAACATATTATTTCATATACATCATCCGGAATATGTCCTGAAACAGATGAAATTACGGTTACAGTGACAGAATTATTTGATGCAACTATTACTCCTGTTGACCCATTATGCTCTAATGATGCTGCGATTAGTCTTACTGCTGCTACTACAGGTGGAACCTGGTCAGGAACAGGTATTACTGATGCAGATGCAGGCACTTTCGATCCTACTGCTGCCGGTATAGGAAATCATACTATCACCTATGAATATACAGGATCTTGTGGCGACTCTGACGATATCATTATTGTTGTTAATCCAGTTGCAGATGCTACAATTACTCCTTCAGGTCCTTTCTGTGTTACAGATGACCCTGTTGTATTATCAGCTGTTCAAATAGGCGGGACTTGGTCAGGTACAGGTATTACAAATGCCAGTGCAGGCTTGTTTGACCCTGAAATCGCAGGTATTGGTGACCATATCATTACCTATACAATTACTGGTGATTGTGGCGATTCCGATCAGATTACTATCAGCGTTATAGATATTTTTGATGCAACTATTACTCCCGTTGACCCGTTATGCTCAAATGATGATGAAATTACTCTCATTGCTGCCACTCCAGGTGGAACATGGTCAGGAACAGGTATTACTGATGCAGACGAAGGAACTTTCGATCCGACTGTTGCAGGTACCGGCAATCATACTATTATTTATTCATATACTGGAACTTGTGGCAGTACAGACGATATTGTTATTGTCGTAAATCAGTCAGCTGATGCAACAATTACTCCGATTGGTCCTTTCTGCTCTACAGATGATCCAGTTGTATTAACTGCTGCTCAGATTGCTGGCACATGGTCCGGCACAGGTATTACTAACTCAGTTGCAGGTTTGTTTGACCCTGAAATTGCAGGTACAGGTGAACACATTATAACATACACTATTTCAGGCACTTGTGGCGACTCTGATCAAATTACTATCAGCGTAATTGAGAAATTCGATGCGACAATTACACCTGTTGACCCGTTGTGCTTTAGCGATGTAGTAATATATCTCAATGCAGCAACACTTTTTGGCACATGGTCAGGAAATGGCATTACAGATATTGGACTTGGAAGTTTTGACCCCGCTTTTGCAGGTAGTGGTACTCACCAAATCATTTATTATCAATCCGGATTATGCGGTGATGCTGACACAATCTATATTACTGTACAACCTAAGGCTGACGCTAGTATTTATCCTATTGACAGTTTATACGAAAATGATGATCCACTGACTATTGAAACTATTGAACCCGGAGGATTATGGTCAGGAACCGGCATAGACAGTGAAGGCATTTTTGACCCTGCTGTTTCAGGTATAGGTGAATTTGAAATAATTTATACAATAGAAGGACTTTGTGGTGATTCTGACAGTATAATGATTTATGTTCTTCCAAATCCTATTGCTGATTTGTTAATCACAAATGCTATCACACCTGATGCTGACGGATATAATGACACATGGAAAATTCGAGGTATCGAAGCTTTTGACTACGTCAAAATAAATATTTTTGACCGTTGGGGAAATGAAATATTCTTATTTGATGGTACCGGCTTGCAATATACCGACAATTTAAATCAGTGGAATGGTAAGTTTAAAGATAGAGATTTGCCTTCAGGTTCGTATTTATTTATTCTAGTTCTTAATAATGAAATCATTCACAAGGGAACTATTAGTTTAATACGTTGATATAGAATTAAATAGTTTGACTTCTAATATAGATTTCATCTAATTACTAAATTAGATGAAATCTTTCTTAAAAAATTTTACCTTTAATAATAAAATTTATTTTTATTTCTAATTAAATATTGTTAATATTGTATGATTATAACAATAACCATGTATAATAATAAAATCACATAATATGAAACGACAGCCTTTTTTAGTAGTATTATTCTTAATCTTTTTCGTTAGTTATGCTTTTGCTGATGGAAATACTTTCAGGAAAAACTACAGTTTTTCAATGATGGATTTTCCGGGAAGAATTATTCAGAATTCGTCCGGAGAATATGTTTTTTGCGGGTTCAATGTTGCTGGAATACCTGTAATTTCAGGGCATGTAACAAAACTTGATGCACATGGAAATGTTATTTGGTCAAAAAAAATTGGGGGTTTAACTATAGCTACAACGCTGTATGACATTATAGAAGTTAGTGCGTTAAATGGTGGAGGTTATTTGGTTGCAGGTGAAACAGAACCCGGGGCACTCTTAGTTCGTCTTGATGAAAACGGAAATATTTTGTGGTCATCAAGATATGAATTCCCAGACCATGTCAGTATGTCATCTTCAGAATGGATAAACAAAGTTATAGAAACTTCTGACGGCGAATTCCTTGCCTGTGGCGGAGTATCTCATTATTGGGATAATATTGCAGCCGCTCCAATGGATTCAGTTTTACCATTTGCTATAAAAATTGATGCATTAACAGGTAATAATATCTGGGATGAAGTTTTTCAAATTGCTGTTGCTAATGATGACGAACATCAATTTTACAATGTAGCAGAAACTGCTGACGGATATATTTTTGTTGGTTCTACTTCTCAAGGAAGCGGCACACTGGATGAAGACGGTGATTATCCTCGTGATGGGTTAATAATCAAAACAGACTTTGCCGGAAATTATGTTTATTGCAGAATTTTCGGTGATGCGGATAAATCCGAAGTCGTTGAGGATATCATCACATTGTCAACAGGGGAAGTTCTTTTAACAGGTTATAGGGGTGATTATGGTTTTATTTTAAGAATGAATGGTACGGGAGCTACTCCAACTCTTTCATTTGGAAGAAAATATAACAATCAATATCAATACGCAACAATTCCGTTTCCACCTTATGGATTATTTGCTGCAGAGCCTATAGCTTTCTCCGAAGTATTTGAGATGTCAGATGGAAATTATGCCTTAATGGGTATGTATTTTCATACTTATTCAATAATGGAAATACATACAACAGCAACCAGAATCAATAAAACAGACGGCAGCGTATTATTATCTAATACATTTACTTCAACTTTTCCTGAAATAGATTTAAGTTTTGGTTTAATGCCAAAAGGAGGTATAACCAATGACAATAGCTTCTTCATATTTATGCAATCAATGGATATGGGAGCATATAGTTATCACATGATAAAATCGGATGAAAATGGCAGCATGAATAATTCTGGATGTCCGGAAGGAACATATAATCCTGAAGCGACAACATATACACCTACTTTAAATTCAATTACACCTGATAAATATCTTTCGACAGCCAAACCTGCAGAATTTATAAATCCTTTAAATAATGATTTAACACCTACAGTTACAACAGTTTGTGAAGTAATACTATGTGATCCCATAACTACTCCAACTGTTGATGCAGATCCAACTACAATATGTCCTGGAACAGAAGTAACCATATCGGCATCCGGTTCAGGACCTGATGTAACTTATCATTACTACACAGTAGCTGTTGGCGGAACGGCTTTTGACACGGGGGATGAAATTACGGTAAATCCAACAACGACAACCACATATTATGTTGATGCAGAAGACAATACAATGCCAGGATGTTTTAGTGACAGAGCTCCTATAACAATTACAGTAAATGAACCCCCTGCTATTGATGACCCTGCAGATGTTGAATCCTGTGACACTTATGTTTTGCCTGCCCTAACAACCGGCGGAAATTACTTTTTAAGTCCTGGCGGAGTTAATCCAATTTCAGCAGGATCCACTATTTCTACAAACTCGACTATTTATGTATTTGGTCAAAGTGGAACTGTTCCTAATTGTACTGTTGAGAATAGTTTTACAGTAACTCTTTATACTACACCAAACATTAATGATTTAAGCAATCAAAGTCAATGTAAAACTTATCAACTCCCTGTTATCACAGGCGTTAATCTAACCGGAAATCAGGCTTATTATACAGAACCAAACGGGGGAGGTGTTATGTATCATTCAGGCGATTTAATAAGCTTTGGTGACTTCCCTTCATATCCGGTAACATTTTATATATATGATATTAATAACGGATGTTCAGATGAAGAAAGCTTTACATTATCACTATATCAAACCCCTGATATTGATGACCTTGCTAATCAATCTCATTGCGGCAGTTATGAATTACCTGCAATCACAGGATTTGACCTAACCGGAGCAGAAGCATATTATACAGGTGCAGGAGGCACCGGAACTTCATATTTGGCTGGACAGGTTTTAGATTATGAAGATTTCGCAACTTATCCGGTTACTTTATATATTTATGACACAGAAGGGCCCTGCGCTGATGAGGAAAGTTTTAGTTTAACAATTGGAATGTTCCCTGATATTGACGATATAGCTGACCAGACGCATTGTGATTCATATCAGCTACCTGTTATAACAGGAACATATTTAAGTGGAAATGAAGCCTACTATACATGGGCAAACGGTGGTGGAATATCATTTACAGGTGGTCAAGTTATTAATTATACTGACTTTGGTTCATACCCTGTTACCTTATATATTTATGATATAAATGGAGTTTGTGATAGCGAAGAAAACTTCACTTTAACATTGTACCAAAGCCCTCAAATTACAGACTTAGAAGATCAGAATGTTTGTGACCAATTCCAACTACCGGTAATTCAAGGAAATTACTTAACAGGAAATCAGGCATACTATACTGAAAGTGGTGGAAACGGAACTCAGTACAATTCAGGCGAAATATTGGAATTCGCTGATTTTGGAGCTTATCCGGTAACATTATATATTTATGATTCACAAGTAACTTGTGATAATGAACAAAGCTTTGAATTAAATATATATGAAAATACTGATTTAGTAATAACTGGCATTCATTGTGATCCAGGCTACTTGACATATACTGTAGATTTTACTTATAGTACAGGTACCATTTCGACAACAGCAGGAACAATTGATGGATTAAGTGTAATTGATATCCCAATTGCTTCTGATGTAACAATTACTGCCGACAATTCAGCTTGTGTAACAAATTTGTTCATCCCTGCTCCCGATTGTAATTGCGAAGGTGTAGATGTTGAAGAACCAACTAACCCTCAAAATCAAGAAATTTGTCCCGGAGAAGTTGTGCCGGCATTGACTGTTGATTCTCCATTACCTGTAGAAGATTATCAGATTAATTGGTATGCAGCTCAATATGGTGGTATTCCACTAGCTTTAGCTACTACAACATACACCCCTGATGTTATCGCATCCGGAGTATATACATATTATGCAGCAGCAATAGATTTAGAAACCGGTTGCTCCAGTGACAGAATAGCTGTTACATTAACAGTTTTACCTGCTCCAGTAATCAGTGGAAATCTTGTAATTTGCGAAATTGGTTTAACTACTACTTTAACAGGCTCCGGAACTGCACATTCTACAACGCCGTGGACTTCAGGTGATACAGATATTGCTACTGTAGATAATACAGGTGTTGTTACAGCAGTAGCAGAAGGTTCGGCAACTATTACCTACATGGATTCTAACGGTTGTACTACCGAAGCAATAGTTACCGTATTTTTAGTTCCTACAGTTACTATTGACGAGGTAGATCCATTATGTTCAAACGATTTGCCTGTAACTCTTACAGCATCTGTTACAGGTGGAGTATGGTCAGGTCCCGGAATTATAAATTCAAATCTCGGAGTGTTTGCTCCTCAAGCCGCAGGTCCCGGTATGCATCAGGTCTTTTATAATTTCTCAAGCGTTTGTGGAAATGCATCTGACGATGTATTTGTGGTTGTATTTTTAGCTCCAGATGCTACTATTGATCCTGTAGGTCCTTTCTGTTTAGGTGCTTCAGGTCAGATAACTCTAACTGCTGCTGAAGAAGGTGGCGTATGGTCTGGTCCCGGAATAATTGATGTTGATGAAGGAATTTTTGATCCTGACGTTGCAGGTATTGGAAATCATGAAATTATTTACACTATTGACCGTACTTGTTTTGATGATGATACAATTACAATCAGTGTATATGGAGACTTTGATGCTACGATAGACGAAGTTTCTCCGATGTGCACCAATGATGGTATAATCACTTTAACAGCAGCCAGTACCGGTGGAACTTGGAGTGGTCCAGGAATTACAGATGAAAATACCGGAACATTTGACCCAATTACTGCCGGTGCGGGGAACCACACAATTACTTACGAATTACTCGGAGTTTGTGGAGATTCTGATCAAATTGAGATTATTGTAAATCAGTCACCTGATGCGACAATTACTCCTGCAGGGCCTTTCTGTGAAGACACACCCGCTGTTCTTCTTCAAGCTGCCGAAGAAGGCGGATTGTGGAGTGGAACTGCTGTTGTTGATACTTCAGGATGGTTCAGTCCATATCTTGCGGGCATAGGTAGTCATACAATACAATATACCATTATAGGTGTTTGCAGTGATAGTTCCGTAATCACAGTTGATGTTCTGGAAAAATTTCCTGCAACAATAACTACAGAAGATAACTATTATTGCTATGATGATGACACTATTTTACTCGAATCTACCCCTCCCGGAGGATTCTGGATTGGAGAAGGTGTTAATCCTATTACAGGAGAGTTTAGCCTTTATGACGCAGGTGTTGGAACACATGAAATAATATATTTCTATATCGGGCCTTGCTCTGATGCTGATACTATTTACATTACTGTAGCCGAATGGGCTGATGCTACTATAACTCCTCTTGATACACTCAAGCATAACGACGACCCTGTTGAAATTGAAGTTGTTGACCTTGGAGGTTTATGGATTGGCGTTGGTATTGACACATTATATCAATTTAATCCTGAACTTTCAGGGATAGGCGAATTCCAAATAATATATACTATTCCCGGCGAATGTGGAGATTCGGATACAACAATAATAATTGTTGTACCGGCAGATTTAAAAATACCCACTGTTATCACTCCTGACGCTGATGGCTACAACGATAACTGGAAGATTCAAGGCGTAGAAGCATTTAATAAAGTCAGTATAAAAATATTTACCCGTTGGGGTGATGAAGTATTTGAATTCGAAGGGACAGGATTCGAATATGCCGAAGTAATCAACAGATGGGATGGAACTCGAAAAGGAAGAAATCTACCATCAGGCTCCTACGTTTTTATACTTATTTTGGACGATGAAATAACATATAAAGGTACTATTAGTTTAATCCGTTAATAATTTACAGATATGAAAAAGTTAATTTTTATAATATTCGCAATAGGAATTTATGGAGTTATTAGTGCTCAACAACTTCCTGTGTATAGTCAATATATGTTTAACAGAATGCTTGTAAATCCGGGCGTAACTGGTAGCGAACCTGATATTCCTATTCAATTATTAGTCAGACAGCAGTGGGTAGGATTTGAAAACGCACCTTCAACACAAATGCTGAACGCTCATTATTGTTTCACTCAATACAACATGGGTGTAGGTGGTATTTTATTTGTTGACAGGTTTGGACACGAGCAGAAAATCGGAATTAATTTGAATTATTCTTATTTCTTACCCATTTTTGACGAAGCCAAATTATCATTTGGATTATCATTTCAGTTATTCCAATATCAGCTTGATTATACAGAATTGGTTGCTTTGGATCCTGAAGATCCTAACATTTACGGGACACGTGAATCCAGAATAGTACCTGAATCAGACTTCGGTGTCTATTTATATCATGAAGATTATTTTGCAGGTATTTCAGCTAATCAAATGATTGGTCTTCCAATTAAAATAGGAGGAGAAGAAATACATATGGGGAGACTTGTAAGACATTTCAATATTATGGGAGGATACAAATTTGAGTTGGATCCTGAGTTTGACCTTGAACCATCTGCGTTAATCAAGACAAGTTTTAAAGCTCCCTCACAACTCGATTTAAATGTAAAATGTATTTATCTTGACAATTATTGGGTAGGACTGTCTTACAGAACTTGCGGTGATATTGTCTCTATGTTGGGAGTAAGATATAAAGAATTCGATTTTGGAATTGCTGCTGACTTTGCTACTTCAGATATAGCGTCTTATCAAAATGGTTCATACGAACTTATGGTTACTTACAGATTACCTCTTGGAGCAAAAAGCCTTGGAGAAAGAAAATACTAATTAACGGATTATTTCAAACAATTCTCTGTCATCCTGGGCAGGGAATTGTTTTTTATATAATTGCAACTCTTCTAAATCAAGTTCAGTACTTATAATTTCTTCACTGTTATCTGTAGCTGTAACAATTGTATCACCTTTATAATCAATAATACATGAGCCTCCATTATATTTGATATGCTTCCCGTCCTCTCCTATTCTATTGCATGAAACTAAGTATGCCTGATTTTCGATTGCTCTGGCTCTTAGAAGAATGTCAAAAACACTACGGCGAACTTCTGGCCAATTAGATACATAAATCATCATATCATAATCATCGCAATTTCTACTCCAAACCGGAAATCTTAAATCATAACATACCATTAATATAATACGCCAACCTAAATATTCAACTATTACTCTATCATTTCCTTTACTAAACACATCTCCTTCTCCACCATATTTAAACAAATGCCTTTTTTTATATACTCTAATAGATCCATCAGGCTTTATAAACAAACAGGCATTATAATATTTTCCCTCCTCCATCAAAACAATGGAACCACATATTGCAGCTTCACTTATTCTTGATATTTCTTTAATTTCTGTTACTGTTTTACCGGTTAAATCTTCTCCAAATTCAGAAACATTATCAATAAAACCTGTGTTAAACATTTCAGGTAAAACATACAAATCAGATCCTGGATTTGAAAAGATAAAATTTCTAATATTCCTAATATTTTCTTCTGAGTTTTCCCAAACAACATTTATTTGTATGGAAGATACTTTTAATTTATTCATACCCTGTTTCAAATTTGTTTTTATGTAATCCTGTAAATCCCAAATAATGTTTCTTTAACCTTTCCATTATTTCTTCATCTGTTCCGAACATATCAAGTAATCCTAATATACCCATATTTCGAGTACTGCAGTCCAAATAGCCCATAACAACCGGCACATTTGCAGCTTTTGCAATTCTTATAAATCCTTTTTTCCAGTTTTTTGTTTTCTTGCGCGTCCCTTCTGGAGTAATTACCAAATAAAAACGGCCCTTTGCTTTTGCAAATGATTCAATTGCCATATCTGTCAATCCTGTTCTTTTTCCTCTGTCAACAGGAATTCCGCCCATCTTTTTTAGAAAGTATCCAAAAGGCCAGACAAATGCCTCTTTCTTAATCAACACAACAGGCTTATAACCATGCATTGCAAAATACATCTTTCCCAAAACAAAATCCCACATACTAGTATGAGGAGCCATTAACACAACGGCTTTTTCAACATCAGGAAAATCATTGTATTTCCATCTTCCTGCCTTAATAAATAATTTTGCTAAAAACTTACTCATTAAAATCTTCAATCTTAATTTTTGTATTTTGACTTAAAGCTTTAAACAAATCCTCATGTAAAGATATACTTATTTCTAAAATAATTTTACAATTTTCCTTAAAATCCTGCATCTTTATCTCAGCTTTAAAATCCTTAATCAATTTCATAACAAAATTCATTTCAGGATAATCAAAACTAATAATAAAACCTTGCATAATTGTCTTATCAACAATTTTGGCGTTTTCAATTGCATCCTTGGCGGCTGACTTATATGCATTTATCAAACCCGGTATTCCTAATTTAGTGCCACCGAAATATCTAACTACGATTATTAAAACATTTGTTAGTCCGAACGAACGAATTTGTCCCAATAGGGGCATTCCCGAACTATTTGTCGGTTCTCCATCATCATTTGCTCTAAAACTTTCCTGATTATAACCGATTATGTATGCGTAAACATGATGGCGAGCATCATGGTACTTTTTTTTAACATCATTTATAATTTGTTTTATCTCCCCTTCCTTTTTTACAGGGTAAGCAAAAGCTAGAAATTTGCTTCCTTTATCAGAAAAAAATCCCTCTGAACAATCTTCTATCGTTTTATACTTATCATTCATTATACCGAATCAGCATAAGTAAGTAGAATTATAGCTATTATTGATATAACAACTCCTGAAATATTCAGTTTCGACAGCTTTTCTTTAAAGAAAAGGGTTCCTACTAAGACGCTTATTGTAACTATACCAATATTAACAATCCCATAAGTTACCGAGTTAGTAAAAACTTCAGAATTAAGTGCTCTTAACATAAAGTAAATAGAACCAAAATTGGTCAAACCTAATAAAGTTCCTGTTAACCAAATCTTCGAATTAGCAAAGTTCTTAATCATAATCGGCTTAAAACTAATCAGTAATAATCCCGACAGCAAAGCCACACTAAATAAACTTGCAGTATAAACAGAGCTCATATCGGCATTTATATATTTTTCTTTTGAAAAGATTAAAAGTGAGTTTTCTATTCCCATTCCAATAAATAGTGCCAACGGTAAAATTATTGATAGTTTATTAAATTTTGAATTAGTTGAGCTCTTCTTATAAACACTTAGGATTACTGCTGCTAATGCAAATATTATAGAAATTATTTTAACAATTCCCACACTTTCTTTATAGGCGATAATTGCAAAAACCATTGGAATGGCAACGGCCATTTTACAAGCAACTGTAGTAATTGATATACCGGCTTTTGCAGAAGATAAGCCCACCATAAAAAACAGTACAATTAGCAATACACCCAAAATCAGACCTGTTAAAAGCCATTCTGATTTTAAAATATCATGAAACGGGAATTTTCCGGCTAATAAAAATCCAAATATAGCAGCTATAAGATAATTAATGACAATGATGTTCAATAAAGGCATTTTACCTTTATCAACAAATTTAAATATCACATAAATTCCGGCGGATGATAAAATACTAAAAAGTAACCAGATCATAGGATAAAAATATGGGGCTTTGATGCCCCACAAATATAATTACATTTTAAGTCTTTTTTCTATCTCTTCTAGATCAGACTTAAAACGTTTGTCTGTTTCGAGAAGATTATTTACTGTTTTGCAAGCATGAAGCACAGTCGCATGATCTTTGCCTCCAATAGAAGCACCAATTGATGCGAGTGAAGCTTTTGTCATACTTTTTGCAAAATACATAGCAATTTGTCTTGCTTGCACAATTTCTCTTTTTCTGGTTTTTGAACTAAGCAAATCAACCGGCATAGAGAAATAATTACAAACGACCTTCTGAATATAATCAATAGAAATTTCACGCCGTGTACTCTTAACAAGCTTGTCAATCATATCTTTTGCAAGCTCCATCGTAATTTCCTTTTTATTCAAAGTAGATTGAGCTAACAAAGAAATAAGTGCACCTTCAAGTTCGCGAATATTATTAGTAATATGAGAGGCAATATACTCAAGTATTTCCTCTTTAATTACTATTCCATCTTTATATGTTTTCTTTTTAAGAACTTTTATTCTAGTTTCAAAATCAGGTTCCTGTAAATCAGCTGACAATCCCCATTTAAATCTTGATAATAATCTCTGTTCCATGCCGTTCAACTCGACCGGTGGTTTATCCGAAGTTAAGATCAATTGTTTGCTATGCTGATGTAAATGATTGAATATATGGAAAAATACTTCCTGAGTACCTTCTTTCTTTGAAAAATACTGAACATCGTCAACGATTAACACATCTATCATTTGATAAAAATGTATAAAATCATTACGATTATTGTTACGAGTAGCTTCCATATATTGTGTAAGGAACTTATTTGCATCAACATAAAGAACTACTTTTTCGGGCATAACTTTTTTAACTTCTATACCAATAGCTTGAGCAAGGTGAGTTTTTCCAAGACCTGAACCGCCATAAACAAATAAAGGATTAAAAGCCGTTCCTCCGGGATTCTGAGCAACTGCATAACCTGCAGATCTTGCCAAACGATTACATTCTCCTTCAACAAAATTATCAAATGTATATTCAGGGTTTAAATGTGGATCAACATGAACTTTCTTTATTCCCGGAATTATAAATGGATTAACAATAGAATTAGCCTCAAGATCCAAAGGCATCTGAACAGGGTGATTAACAAGTACTGTCTTGTCTCTAGCAGGAATTTTTAGTGTATATGGTCTTTCAGAATTAGAATTATTTTCCATTACAACATGGTATTCCAATTTTGCATCCTGACCGATAACCTTATGTAGAGTTTTTTTCAATAAATCCAAAAACTGCTCTTCAATGAATTCGTAGAAAAAAGTACTGGGAACCTGAATTGTCAGCACATTTTCTGTAATATCCAAGGGAATAATAGGTTCAAACCATGTACGATAACTATTCTTAGGAACATTATCCTTTATGATTTGTAAACATTTATCCCATATTTCTTCACACTTTTTCGCCATTTAAATTTCTTTATTTTTCAATTTTTCTACTAAAACCAAAATTTTAGTAACAAATCTTCAATATTTTACCACAGAAAAACAAATTCTCCTTAATTTAAATAATATAAATTTTTCTCTTCAGGCTTTCTTAAAATAAATCTAACAATTTAAAACAACCACAAACTTCTGTCTTTCAGATATTTATCTGTACTTACTGTTAAATTCACACATCCTTTAATCTGCCTCATTTATCAATGCCTAAAAATAGTAATAATTCTTCTCACACAAAACATTTTTTTACTTTTTTTATTTTTTTTTTCATTCGTTGTCTAAATACTATCATTATCAGTAAATAACACGCTTTACTTATATATTTTATTTAATTTTCAAAGATTATAATTTTAATTATCATAGACTTACAAATTTATTCTGTTAAAGAACATATTTTAGGTATGTCGTTACTAAATTAAACAAAATTTGTTTATAATTCATAGATATATTAATATAAGGTAAGCAATAATAAGCTTATTTTTACAGAAATAGCTTTTTATGGTTAAAACGATATGTGTATTTTGTAGTTCAAGCGAGGATTTAGACAATAAATATTATAATCTTGCAAAAGAACTTGGAAAACTTATAGGACAAACCGGTTATAATTTAATTCATGGTGCAGGAAGTATTGGATTAATGGGAGTATTAATGAAATCAGCTGCCGAAAACGGTTCTGTAGTAACAGGTGTAATCCCCGAACACCTAAATCGTAAGAACATTGTTAATGAGGATTTTCAGAAGCTGGTTATTACAAAAGACATGAAAGATCGCAAAGAATTTATGAGAAACAATTCTGATGCTTTCATTGCCCTGCCGGGCGGATTTGGAACAGTCGAGGAATTATTGGAAGTAATTACACTAAAACAACTTAAATACCACAGTAAACCAATTGTAATCATTAATGCTCACAACTACTATTATCATTTACTTGAGCAATTCAATGAATTTTATAATCAGAAGTTCGCTAATAACTCTTACAAAGCCTTATACAATGTTACAGATGATATTTCAGAAGCATTAAACTATATTGACTCATATAAACACGAAAATATTTACGACAAATACTTAAGAGAATAAAAACATAAAAACATGAAGAATCCATTTTCAGAATCAATATATCTTCAAAGAACCGAGCCCAGAGAAACAGACGTCAGAGGCGATTATTTTCGTGATCAAACGGCAATTATTCATTCGACAGCTTTTAGAAGATTAAAAAATAAAACACAAGTTTTCTTTGCTCCCGAAAATGATCATATTTGTACCAGAATTGAACATGTTCTTCATGTTGCTACTATAGCTGCAACAATATGTAAAGGATTGAATAAGTACGGTTGGGAACTTGATATTGATATGGCTTATGCCATTGGTTTAGGTCACGATCTTGGTCATACCCCTTTCGGACATGCAGGTGAAATGGCCTTGAATAAAATTCTTGGAGGTAATAATGCGTTTGTACATGAAGTAAATTCGTACCGACAAGTAGAATATCTTGCAAAAAAAGGACAAGGATTAAACTTGTGTTTTGGAGTGAAAGACGGAATTATTTGTCATAATGGAGAAAAAGACGAGCAATATCTTAAACCTTCGCAAATTTTAAACAATTTGGATAAAATCAAAAACAGAAAAGTTATTTCAAACAGCTATGAAGGCTGTATTATGAGATTTTCGGATAAAATCGCTTATCTTGGTCGTGATATTGAAGATGCTTTTGTTGCAGGTTTTATTACTGACAGTGACATCCCAGATGATGTTAAAGTTCTTTTAGGAAAACGAAATGGCCGGATAATTAATACTTTAATCATTGATATTATTGAAAATTCAAAAGAATCTGACAGAATAGGTTTTTCGGACCGAAAGTACGAATCTGTTACAAAACTGAAGAAATTTAATTACAAGATGATTTACCAACATCCTGATTTACAGAATTATGACAAATTTTGCGATAATATTATTTCATCTTTATTTGATCACCTGATAAATCTCATTACAGTAAATAAATATGATTTTCAAAAATATTATGAGAGTAACATCGAATTTGATAAGAATTTTGGCGATTATTTATTTGGGATGAAAGAATTTTACTTTAAACATCAAGAAACTGATATTCAGATAATTACAGACTACATTGCAGGAATGACAGACAGTTTTGCTTTGGAATCAATAAAACAGATTACAATACCCAAGCCAATTCATTTTAAGTAATGACAAATAATTCTGCCCCATATATAGAAATCCATTTCAACAACAATCAGGATTATGATAATTTAAGAAAAATACTGGAAAGTAATTTTTTACAATTTACAATAAAGACAAGAAAGAAGTTACTGATAATTGCAACTGAACTGGTTCAAAATAATATTATTCATAACAACTCAAACCCTTGCGTTTTAAAAATCTACGAAAATTATGAAAATATTATTTTGGAGATAACTCAAGAAGTCAATAAAATTAAACTTGAAAAAATTTTAAATAAGATTAGCTGTATAAATAATTATAGCGATGAGACACTAAAAGATATTTACACAAAAAACATAGTTAACTCTTCTGAAAAAAGAGTTGGAAATGGACTAATTTTATGTAGAATAAAATCCGGAAATAAAATAGAAATTAAATCCGAAGAGTCATCTGATAAAAAGGTTTTTAACCTACAAATTTTAATAAAACTGAAGCATTATGAATAATAAAATTTTTTCTACAGAAAAAACTCCGGAAGTAAATGCTGATTTCATAAAAGGTAAAGTCGAATTAATTGGAGTATTAATTCCTGAGAACCCGCTAATATTTTTCGGGCAAATGGAATCAATTATCGAAGAATGCAAAGCGAATTCTGACAATTTACAACTTGACTTCAAACTAGACTATTTCAATACTGGAGCAGCAAGATACATTTACGATATATTTAAAAAACTAAAAAATCATCCAAATTGCATAGTAAACTGGTACTATGAAGCTGATGATGAAGACATTTACGAAAGTGGCACTGAATTTCAGCAATTATCCGGATTAAAATTTAATTTTATTGAAAAATAATACAAAGGAAACATACGCAATTCTAAATCTGAATCGATGATTAACAATAAAATCTTAAAAAAAGTATGCAATTTTATGTATAGCAGAAGGTAAGGCAAATAGTACGACTTTATCATTATGTTTGATTTGTGTATCTCCCATTGCAATATAACTTTTATTACCTCTTACTATGCCGCCAATAATCACGCCTTCAGGAAAATCAATATCTTTGAGTTTGTTTTTTGTAACAATTGCATCTTTAGAGGCAATAAATTCGAGTACTTCTGCTTCAGTACCTGTTAAACATTTAATTGACGTAACCTCTGCTTTCATTGTAAATGTATATATTGTGCTAGCAGTACTTAATTTTTTATTTACAATCGTATCAATTCCCATTTTCTTGGCAATTTCGATATAATCAAGGTTTTCTATTTCGGCTATTGTTTTTAAAACACCATACTTCTTTGCAAGTAAACAAGTTAAAATATTGGTTTCAGAATCACCGGTAACAGCGACAAAAGCATCGCACTGTTCAATGCCGCTTTCTAAAAGCACATCAATATTTCTACCATCACCGGTTATAACCATTGAGCCCGGAAGTAAATCAACCAACTTAAAACTTTTATCCGGATCTATTTCAAGCATTTTAACATTCAAATGATTCTCGATAAATTTGGCAGATTTTATTCCTATTCTGCTCCCACCAACAAAAGTGATATTGTTTATATCAAGTTTTTCTTTTCCTGCAATTTTTAGCAATTCGGGAATTCCTTCCGGATTTGTAATTATATAAACAAGATCATTTACAAGCAAAATATCGTCGCCTTTTGGTATTATGGTTGTATCATTACGCGTAATGGCAACTGCTCTGTAATTTTGATTCTGTGCAAGTCTTGATGCTTCCTTTAAACTTATGTTAACTATTGGCGAATCGTTTTCTAATTTAATTACAAACAATGTCAGTTTTCCTCCAGAGAACTCAAATACTTCAGTTGTTCCGGTCTGTTTTAGAACTCCAACAATTTCTTTTGCTGCAATGTATTCCGGATATATCAATCTATCTACACCAAGATTAATAAATGTTAGTTTATTAATAGGACTTAAATATTCCATGTTATCAACTCTTGCTATTGTCTTTTTTGCACCAAGTTTTTTTGCAAACACACAAGAAAGAATATTTGTATCCTGAGAATTAGTAACGGCAATATATAAATCACAATTTTGAACTTTTGCATCTTTCAATATCGCAAATGAAGTACATGAGCCACATACAGTCATTAAATCATAAGAATTATCAACTTCAACAATCAATTGATCGTCTTGATCAATGATCACAATATCATGGTTCTCTTTTATCAGCATTTTTGCCAGATATTTACCTACGTCACCAGCTCCGGAAATAACTATTTTCATATTAACAAATGTTTCATAGTTGCTAAAAAACAAATAACACTAACAAACTACATAGCTTTATTACCTAATATCGTACTCACCTTATCGGCATACTTTATACAAAATCCATCTTTATTTTTCTGTTTTATCGCCATAATTCGTAATTCAAAAATAAACCTTAAATAATCAATATATGATATTGTTTTTATTTTCGAGATTTTTAAATCAAGTTTGTTGTCTTTTATATATTTTTCTATTATTTGTTGATTAATTAATGTTCCTTGGTCATAAGGGTGAAAATAAAAGACTATCCCATTATTCCCCTCATCAAAAACTGCATCAGCAAGTTCCTGATCGTAATATCCTAACAGAAAAATGCCCGGAATATCAACCGGAAATGCCGGTATAGAAGTATTTTGCATTATCATACAATACAATAACGAAATTGTGGGAGCAACATATTTCTTATAACTTAGGCAATTGGTTATGCTTAAATAATCAGTATTATATTCGCCGCTGGGATATTTTTTTAATTTATATTGATCAAACAGAACTTTGCTAATCACTCTTACTTTTTCTATTCCTGTCAATTGTTCGTTAAGCTCAATCCAAACCGATCGCAAAATTTCATCAAAATAAGCTTCAATCTGATTTATATCAACATCACGATTAAAATAGGTCTCAAAAATAAATACCCCCTCGGCCAAAGATGGATTTGATTTGGATAAATATTTTTTTAACTTTTCTTCAAACTTAATATAAAATATTTCATCAAGAAGTTCTTCTGACCTATCAAGACCAAGATTATTAACTGAAAAAGAATGATAATTCTCTAAATAAATTTTAAAAAAATCACTATCATTCAATATTTTTTCCCTCACTAATTCGTAAACCTTATAGTCAGGGTCTTCTAACAATCTAAGCAGTGATATTATTTCTTTACTATTCATTATCCGATTCTTCTATTCTAGTTACTTTATTTACTCCCTTTATTCTGATTACTCTGGATAATAAGTCTTCTAAATCCTGAGCATCATGAACATAAAGCTTTATTACACCTTTAAAAACTCCATCTTTAGTTTCGAAGCTCAGACTTTCCATATTTACGTCAGCTTCCTGAGAAATGACTTTAGTTATATGATATAGTATTCCTACTTTATCAACTCCCTCAACCATAATTTTTACCAAATATGAAAGCAACTTATAGCTTGACCATTTAACCGTAATAATTTTATCCCCTTGTTTAGCGGCAATACTATTTAAATTATGACATGTTTTTTTATGGATGATAACAGAATTATTCGGATTTAAAAAACCTGCGACCTCATCACCCGGAATTGGGTTACAGCAAGTAGCTAAGGTAAATTTTTTATTATCAATATCTCCAATTACATAAGTATTCTTTGTATCTAATCCTTTATTAACTTTTGGTTTAATAAATGATAATTTCCAATATTTAGCGAATATATTTCTTTTATTAACCAGTTGTTTTTCAAGGTCATCAATCTGAATAACTCCTGTACCAATTTTACGATAAAACTCATCTTTATTCGGTGCATCGTATATATCTCTTAATTCTTTAAAAAGCTTGTGATTAATATTAAGTTTTAATTCACGCGCCTTTTTAATAAACATCTGTTGCCCCTTTTCAATATTGTGAAGTCGTTCTTCTTTTAATGAACTTTTAATCTTTGTTTTTGCTTTTGAAGAAATAGCAAAATTTAACCACTCCCGCATAGGAGATTGTTTATCAGACGTGAGAATTTCGACTTGGTCTCCGCTATTCAGTACATAAGACAATGCCTGTAATTTGTGATTAACTTTTGCTGCAATTGCTTTATTTCCCACTTCTGTGTGAATTTCGTATGCTAAATCAATTACAGAAGAACCTTTAGGTAATTTTTTAATTTCTCCTTTGGGCGTAAAAACGTAAATTTCAGCAGTAAAGATATTAAGCTTAAAATCATCTAAAAATGCTAAAGAATCCATCTCTGAATTAGCCAAATTGTTTTTTAGATTTTCAATTAATAAATCCAAATTTCCCGATGAACCTTTTTCGTTTATTTTATATTTCCAGTGAGAAGCTAAACCTTTTTCAGCTATGTCATCCATTTTTGTACTACGAATTTGTACCTCAACCCATCTTCCTCTCGGACCCATTACAGTAACGTGCAAAGCCTCGTAACCATTAGCTTTTGGGTTTTTTACCCAATCTCTGATTCTTTGTTCGTGATGTGGATATATATCAGTAATCAATGACATGATGTGATAACATTGAGCTCTTGCTTTACTATCAGAAGAATCATCAGGATGGTCAAACACAATTCTAATTGCAAACAAATCATATATTTCCTCAAAAGGGACATTCTTTGTCTGCATTTTATTCCAAATAGAATATATAGATTTTAGTCTGCCTTTTATTGTGCAATTGATAGCTTCCTTTTTCATTATTTCAGATAAAGGATTGATTATTTCCTGAATGTATTTATTTCGTTCTTCTTCAGTTTCTTTAAATTTACGGCTAATTTCTCTATATATTAACGGATGCTCATATTTTAGAGCTAAATCTTCTAGTTCTGTCTTAATCGAATACAAACCCAATCGATGAGCTAATGGAGCATAAAGATAAACAGTTTCGCTGGCAATTTTGACTTGTTTATATTCTGGCATTGAATCAAGAGTTCTCATATTGTGCAACCTGTCGGCTAACTTAACGAAAATCACTCTTATGTCCTGAGACATTGTCATCAACATTTTTCGAAAATTCTCTACTTGGAGAGAAGCATCTTTATCAAGAACATTTGAAATTTTAGTAAGACCGTCAACTAGACCTGCTATGGTTGGCCCAAACATCCTCTCGATGTCGTTTAGACTATAATCGGTATCTTCAACCACATCGTGTAACAAAGCACTTACAATAGATTTTGGCCCCAGACCTATTTCCTGAGCTACAATTTTGGCTACTGCCAATGGATGAGTAAAATATGGTTCGCCCGATTTTCTCCTCATATTAGCATGAGCTTCATTAGCCAAATCGTAAGCTCGCCTGACAATTTCTTTATCTTCATCAGTTTTTACACGCTTACTAACTTTGATTAATTCATCAAACTGCTCTTCAATCCATATCTTTTCTTCCTTTGTAAGGCTCATAAATAAATAATAATCTTATCTGCATTATTAATTTGCAAATATAGTAATTAAATGAAAATATAATGGTAGAATTACTGAACAAATAAATAGAATGTCCCTACTTTAATGTGTTCTTTATTCTTGTAATCAAAATACCTGATATAGTATATATACATTTGAGACGGTGCAATACTGTTAAAATTCAAACTACCATTCCATCCCGTAAAAGTTTCGTTAGTTTTAAAAATTTCAAATCCTTCCCTGTCATAAACAATAAATTCGTATGGTTCTTTTTCGGCAAAAGAGATTATCGGTTTAAATTCACAATTTTTTGGCTCGTATGATGACAAATTAAAAGCATCCGGCATCCAGATAACCGGATCATGAAAAACGCAAGAAACATTAGACCTGCTAATACCAATACTTGTACTATAATCGTGACTGGGATTTTCATATGCTTCCACGTAGTAACAAAACTTATTTGTCATATAAATACTACGATCATGGCAGTATTTCACATACCAAGCAATATCATAATTATAATTCAAATCATCATGAGTATTAACAGCTATTTCTGATCCAACGCCATCAAAAACTCTATAAACATGATAATCAAAAACACCACCTTCCCAGTCTTTATACTGTGTCCACTCAACATTATGCTGCAAATTCTCCAATGTCTCTACATTTAGAAGTATGTTTGTAGCATAATTTGAATAAGAATTTACAATTCCACATGGATTAACTGACACTATTCTGTAATAATAGTTTCTTTCTCCGACATTTACATCTGTATCTGTAAATAATACCTCAGATTCTCCGGTATTAACAAAACTATGAATTGTCGAATATGTCCCGTCAAATGACAAAGAACGTTGAATTCTATATTCTGATATTTCGGCTGAATTGTCCATAATAAACTTAACAACAATATCATCACCCGTAACAGAAGCAGATACAGCATACAAATAACGCGGTAAAATATAAGACTCGGTAACAACACCTACAGAATTCGATGTTGCGGTATAAGCGCTATTACTAATAGCCTCTATATAATAATAATATGTTTTATTAAATCCAACATCATCATCATGATAATTTAACTTTGAAGAACTTACTGATGTCAATAACTCATAGCTTCCGTCCTGCTCTCTTCTGTAAATATTATATTTATTTATACCATTTGTCCATCCATTATATGCTGTCCATGTCAGATTAACAATATTATTACATTTATCATATTGCTTACTCAAAAAAATTGTAGTATGTGGATCAGTAATTTTGCTTTTAAAGAACATATCATCAAAAGCTGCAATGCGAAATTGCTTTGGACCCGCACCAGGAAGAGAAAAATTATATGAATACTCAGTTGTTAATCTTCCCCAAACGGTATCAATAGTTTCTGTTACTGTATTGACAACTTGATACATTATGTAGCCTGCGACATCCAAAGAATCGCTTGGATTCCATTTTAGCACTGCCTCTGCAGGCAATGCTTCCGGAACAATGGAAGCTGATATCAATTTAGGTTCGTCCGGAATATCAGTTTGAGAATATGTAACTATTCCGAATAAAACAAAACAAAAAATATTAAAATATTTAAACATTTTCTAATAAACTTTATACAATAGACGCATTAATAACAAAAATAGTGGCTTTTAATCCAAATTTTTAACAAAATACATCTGATTATCAATATATGTTTGTTCAAAACCCATTTGCAAAAGAAATCTACTGTGTCCTTTGTGATAAGATTTTGCTCTTAATTTACTCACTCCAAGTTTTTTAAAATTCCCGGGATTCTGCTTATAAATATAATTCCCAATCTCTCGGTCTCTATATATAGGTTTTGTATAATCCACCTCAATTGTCATAACATCATCTTTTATATCGGCAATAAAGATTCCAGCAAGATTCATATCTCTCATCAACAAAAAACATCTGTGAGATTTTTCAGGTTTATAAAATGGAAAAAAATTATAAATATCCTTTTTATAATTTTTTATAAATTCTGTAATATAGTTATTGTCATATTCAACTTCCAAAAGATTTATTGAAACTTTGCTTTGTTTCGCTTTATAAATCGAATAGAAATAATAACCCATCGCAATTATCATCAAAATAGTAAATGGGTATATTGGCTTAATAATACTATAAACCAACAAACAAGTGATTGCTAAAAAATAAAATACTCTTCTTTGTGTTTTCCCCTTAGCCAATAAAGCAAATATTCCAAGGAGAATTCCGGCAAATCCTAATATCTCTTTATAATCCATATTAAATAAAAAAGCACTGCAAAAATATCACTATATTTATCAATTACCAAGTTTTAAAGCTCAATAATCGTATAATAATACTTATGCAGTGCTTTAATCTATATAATACTGTTAAAGTTTTACTATTTTAACAGTAAGTATTTTTTCATCATTATACAATCTAATAAAGAAATTACCTTTGGCAAAATCCTTTATATCAATATAAGAATCTGAATCATCAATATTACCTTCAAATATTACCTGACCGACAATATCCAAAATTTCATATTTGGAATTCTGACAATTCTTAAGATTGATTAGTCCTGCAGTAGGATTTGGGTAAATATTGATTGCACCATATCCAAAATCTTCAACACTATTAGCCGTTACCTGCAATCTAAAATTTTGGGTATCTTCGAACATTCCATCGGTAACCACAAGAATAATCTGAAATCCCAAGAAACTTGTAGTTTCAGGAGTTCCACTAACAACTGCAGTACCATCGCCATTGTCAACAAAACTTGCCCAAGATGGTAATGTCGGTGCTGTAATAACCAGGTCATCTTCATCAGGATCAGAAGCTGTAACAATATACTCAAATGGAATAAACTGAACGTGTGTAGTAGGATTTTCAGATGTAAATTCAGGAGCTTGATTTGAAGTCAAAACAGTAATTACAAATTCTTGATCTGCACCAAACTCTCCATTACTTACATGTAAGGTTATTGAGAAATCTTCTGTTTCGCCCTCAATTTCGGGAGCAGTACCAGTAAGAGTTCCGGTTCCATCGCCATTATCGGTTAAAACAAGCCAATCAGGTTTTACAGGAGCTGAAAGCGTCAAAGTTAATTCATTAGGATCTTCAGAAACGATATTGTATGTATAAGTTTCAAATTCTACAACTTCTAAATCAGGTGAAGAAGTAAAATATGGCTCATCAGTTGGAGCAATTCCTATCCATTTATATATACCACCGCTATTTGCATCCCAGTTAAAGCCACCTGCCCAGCCACAATCTTCGTTAAACATCACAACATTAGTATATTGAACAGAATCATCAATTGGTGTCCATGATGTGCCAAAATCAAGACTATAGGCTGAAAAGTTTGATTCTAAAGTTTGGGATATTTTTGTACCTACGTACATACCCGGTTTTCCTGGAACAGCAGAAACATCAGAAAGGTACTGATCTGCAACAGGAATAACAGACCAATTTTGTCCGCCATCAGCAGTTTTAATCATTTTCCAGCTTTCGATTACTCCAGTAGTAGAATTAGTTACTTGACAAATTGCAACTCCATTGTTTTCATCAGAAAAAGACAAATTACTAATATTTGCTTGACCTGAATTATAAACTGACCAAGTAGCACCTTTGTCTGTTGATTTAAACACTCGACCTGTATTTGTTCCAAACCATGCAATATCACCAACAGCACAATCTACACCTGTCCAACCCATTTCACCTGATGTAGGATTTGGGATATTGGCACCATTAACCAAAACCCAGTTTTCGCCACCATCAACAGTCCTATATATTTCAAATTCGCTATTAATTGGATCACCCTGGCAATATCCTTCATTTTCATTGAACATATGTACACAATTACAGAAACTTGCAGCATCACTAAAAGCAGCAGTTGTCTGATGAGTCCAGTTTACGCCACCGTCAGTAGTTTTATAAATACCACCACCGCCATTAACATCATAAACTGCAACCCAAGCAGTTGTTCCATCTACTGCACTTATATCACCGGGGGCATAATTTGTCGCAACATCTATTGTATCCGGCACCCAAGTATTTCCACCATCTGTAGTACGAGCAAAATCACGAGTTATACTTCCTCCCGTTCCATCATATGTTAAAATCCATGCTGTGTTTTCATCAACTATTTCGGTTTGGAAAACTCCACGATACGGGCTGGTAAAATGTGTATTTTGCTCAATCCATCCACTTTCAGCCACTCCCCCACTTTGACCAACTATTATGTACATCGTTTTAATTTCAGTATCCTCATTTTCTCCGTCACTGGCAGTTAAAGCCACAGAATACACTCCTGCTTCATTATATGTAATTGCTTCAGGATTTTGCTCTGTACTGGCATTTGGTAGTCCACCTTCAAAAGTCCATGCCCATGAAGTAGGTGAACCTGTAGTTAAATCAGTGAAATCAACTGTTCCACCTTCAGGTATAACCACTACACTAGCCATAAAGTCAGCTACCAAAGGAGCTAACAAATCAGTAGCAGCAGTAACAGCAGCAAAAGCATTTATTCTTCCGGCACCAATAGAATCAATAAATGCAGAATTTTGTGCATTTACATTATCACAAGTAGATTTTAATAAAGCTGTCAATTCTTCGGGAGTCAAATCAGGATTAGCAGAAAGAATCAAACCACACAAACCGGAGGTAACCGGACAAGCCATTGAAGTTCCCTGCATAAGGTCATAATTTCCAGAGACACCAAATGAAGCTGCTCCACCAGTAGTTCCATTTATCATGTCCCAGGCAGAACCTGCTACATTATATGTTGTGCTTAATATTGTAAAAGCGCCAATACCCAAAAGACCAGATGTTGCATAACCTCCTGGAGCCAAAACATCAATCCATAATCCGTAATTGGAAAAATCAGATTTATTATTTCCCACATCGCAAGAACCAACGGCAATAACATGATCTAAAGCTGCTGGATAGCCAACATAATTAATCGGAATATCCGGATTCATCTGTGTTTCCATGCCATTGCCATTATTACCTGCTGCCCCAACTAAAACACAGCCTAAATTGTAAGCATAATTTACAATATTCTGCATAGTCTGAAAAAACATTGGACTACCCCATGACATATTTATTACATCTGCGCCATGATCTGCCGCCCAGGTAATTCCTTCATAACCAGCTGCCATAGCCTGACCGTCACTTGCATCATCGCCAAGTTTTACAGCCATAATACTAATGCCATTACCTATTGAAGCTACTCCAATACCATTATTTGTTTCGGCAGCAATCAAACCCGCAGAATGTGTTCCATGAGACCAGATATAAGTTGCTTCAGGAGGATTTGGATCGTCATCTCCATTACCTAGATCAACAGCTAAAACTACTTTATTGGCTAAATCAGGATGGTCAATCCAAATTGCATTATCTAATACAGCGACAACTATATCAGGATTTCCAACAGTAACATCCCATGCCTCATCTGCATTTATCAGATTCAAATGCCACGAACTATTTGCACTACCGAATAAACCGCCACTAAGACTTGCATTATAATATGGGTCATTCGGTGTTAATGAGATAAAAAACAAAGGTGCCGGCTCTGCATATTCTATTGCCGGGTTCTGTGACAATTCACGTATAAGATTGTTAATTTCACTAATATTTTCAAAATCCAGCCTAAATGTACGCTGAAGCACATCACTCTTTGTCGATTTGAAAGGGTTACTCATTTCTGTAATCCCATATCTTTCAACCAATCCATCAAGAAAATAAACATCAGCAGGACTTATCTTTCCGTTTTGTTCCTGAAAATTAAAAGCTGCATTATCAGAAATTTTTAAATAAATTCTACCATCAACCCATAATGAATTAACGGTTTGAGCCATAATACTAAAAACCGGTAATGTCATTAGCATTATCAATAAAACTGTTCTGGTAAATGTTCTCATAAGTGTTAAATTTTAATAGTTTAAGAATAGCCAAAATTAAAATATTTTTTAATACAAAATGCAATTTTTTATATTTTGGTTGCACGAATAACATGGTGTTTACCCGGAGGTCCTTTATAACGCTTTACATCAAAACCTACCTTTCTAAGATTTTGCTTTACAATTCCTTTGCTGCAATAAGTTACAAGAATGCCCCCCTGATTTAGTAATGATGCTATTTTCTCCATAACCTTTTCAGTCCACATTTCAGGCTGTACCTCAGGTGAAAAAGCGTCAAAATATATAAGGTCATAAACTGTGTCAGTAAAAAAATCAAGTAAGTCAGATTTTTGTTTCTTTAAAATAAAATTATCACTTAATTTAATATTCACACCCCAATTCGTACAAAACTCTGACAGTTCAATATTACAGTCCTCAATTATTTTACCATAACCTAATTCTTGCAAAATTGCAAATTCAACAGGAATTATATCAATCCCGTGATAAAATATCAAATTATTAAGTTCTAAATTTTCTTTATATGACAATAGTGCATTAAGCCCGGTACCGTAACCAATCTCAAGAATATTTATTTTCTTGTTTGTAAAACTTTGTAATCCTAATCCTATATAAATATGCATTGATTCGGTAACAGCACCATTAATGCTATGATAATGCTGTTTAAATCTTTGCGAGAACAGTGTTTTTGAATTATCTGCTGTATTTACTAAATTATTTTGCCAGGACATAAAGCGTTTTGTCTGAGGACAAATATATCAATTTATTTATACTACAACCTAGTGTTAATGCTTTAAATATATTTTAGAGTTAATTATTCTTTATGCAACCATATTTTTACTAATTTTGTCCAATAAGAAAATTAAGAATTAATATTAATGTAAACTATAGTAATTTATGAGAAAAATTTACACAAAATTGTTAATTGTAAGTATATTTATAAACGCTTCAATTGGGATACTTTGCGGACAAATAAATACCGGCATTTTACCCGACAGTTTTAAAGATAAACTAGCTGAAGATTATATTGACCACATTTATGTTAATCCTCCATCAATGGAATTAATTATTGCCGAAGATTCCCAAGATGAAAAAGATGGGACAATGTATAAAATTGCGCGTTTAGTACCGGTTAATTTAAATATTTTAAATAGTGGTACCTGGGATAAGACCTCAGACGGAAAAGATATTTGGAGATTAACAATGTCAAGCGATGGTGCAAAATCATGTGCGATTCATTTTGATGAATTTTCACTACCTGTTGGTTCTCAATTATTTATATATAATAAAGACAGAAGTGTAATTCTTGGTCCTTACACGCATTTAGACAATGAAGATGGAGGCAGTTATGCAATCGGAATTCTGTACGGAAATGAAATAATTATAGAATATACAGCACCAAAGACTAAATCTATAAACGGTGATGTTAATATCGTTTTACCGATACTGGAAATAAGTATGTATTCATACATCTATCGTGGAGAAGATTTGTATGATTACAGGAATCTAAAATCTACTGGTTATGGAGCATCTGATGAATGTCAGGTAAATGTCAATTGCTCTGAAGGGAACAACTGGAGAACACAACAAAAAGGTGTTGCAAGAATTTATGTTGTGGATGGTTGGTCTGCCGGATATTGTACAGGTTCATTAGTTAACAATACTAGTAATGACCAAACTCCATACTTTTTAACTGCTGATCATTGTGGAGGTGATGTAAGCACCAGCGACTTCGGACAATGGATTTTCAGATTTAATTATGAATCTCCGGGATGTACCGCAACCGCTCAACCTACCGGGAATAATATTACAGGATGTACAAAGAAAGCCAGAGCTCCGCTAGATGGTGGTTCAGATTTCTTATTATTGCAATTAAACACAACAGCCACGACCTTAAAAAATATCGGAGCTGTTTACAATGGATGGCGTAATAATTTATCAGCGAGTTCGAGTGGTGTAAGTATTCATCATCCATCCGGAGATATTAAAAAAATCTCAACATACACAAGTGCATTATCATCAGCAACCTATAATGGACAAACAGAAACAGGAGCCACCAATGCACACTGGAGAGTTTATTGGTCACAAACAGATAATGGACATGGAGTAACGGAAGGAGGTTCATCAGGGTCACCAATTTTTGATAATAATGGGCTGATAATTGGGACTTTATCGGGTGGGTCATCAACCTGTGATAATACTAATTACCCTGACTTATACGGCAAATTTTCATATCATTGGCTTTCAAATGGTTCGACAAATGCTGACAGATTGCAACCATGGCTTGATCCGGCTGGGACTGCAACATCATGTGAATACCTCGACCCGAACAATGTAGGTTTAATAGCTGATTTTAGTGGCTCTCCCACAAGTGTTACAGTTGGTAATTCCGTAACTTTTACTGATTTATCTTCAGGAGGAACTATTACAAGCAGATCATGGACATTTCAGGGTGGTACACCATCGACATCTTCTAGCGCAGCCCCTGTAATTATTTATAATACTGCAGGGACATATAATGTTTCTTTAACAGTTTATACCAGCACAACCAATGCAAGCGTAACTAAAACAGGCTATATCACAGTTACTGACCCAGGCAGCGGTTTTACTTATGATTTTGAAGCTTGCACCGATTTTGCTGTTGATCAGTTTAGCCCTTGCACTACATACGACGGAGATGGAAATGCTTCATATGCCTCTAGTGATTACGATTTTAACAATGAAGGATATACCGGCTCATTTATGGCATTTAATCCGGCAACCACTACCCCTGTTGCATCTGCTACGTGGGCTGCTCATGGTGGGACAAAATACGGAGCTTGCTTTTCGGCAACTACTCCGGCTAACAATGATTGGTTCATTACACCAAAAATAAGCCTATTGTCAAATTCTTCATTTTCATTTTGGGCTAAAACCCTTACTGACCAATGGGGTAAAGAAAGATTCAATGTTTATGTTTCTACAACAAATAACAGTATCGGGAGTTTCACTAAGATATCATCAGGAACATATATAGAAGCTCCTACAACATGGACTCAATACTCCTATAATCTATCTGCATATAATAATCAGGATGTTTATCTTGCAATTCAATGTGTATCGAATGATGCTTTTGTTTTTATGATTGATGATATCGTTGTTTTTACCGAACAGGGAGTTTTAGCTCCTGTCGCTAATTTTACAGGAGCTCCTACCTCAGGTTGTGCAAGTTTGACAGTAAATCTTACAGATGCTTCGACTAACTCTCCAACATCATGGTTATGGACTTGTCCTGGTGCAACTCCTTCGAGCAGTACTCAACAAAACCCGACTATTGTCTATAATACCCCGGGAACATACAGTATTACACTTAAAGCAACAAATGCAGGAGGTAATAACAGCGTTACTAGAAACAGTTATATTACTGTAACAGACTGTTCGGCAGTGGAAGATGATTTAATTTCTAAAATCAGTATTTATCCAAATCCTACCGATGGCATTTTAAATATTGATATCCCCGAAACTAAAGCCACTGTAAGAATAAATAATGTAATCGGTAAAGAAGTCAAGCTCATTAAACTTAATTCTGACAGAAATACAATTGACTTAAGTTCTTTGAGTTCGGGAATGTATTTTATTGAAATTCAAATGTCTGAGCATAAAATTGTAAGTAAAATAACAATTAGATAATATTTAAAATCAAATCAAAAAGGCGATTTTTTCGCCTTTTTTTGTTTAAGATATATGAAAAAATTTAAGAATGCTTTTGCAAATCTAGATAAAGAATTCAACTGTTTTGGTTGCTCTCCTGATAATCCAATAGGATTAAAAATGGAATTTTTCACTGAAAATGATAAATTTTGGGCAGAATGGACACCCAACAAAAATTATGACGGTTGGAAATCTGTTGTACATGGTGGCATTCAGGCTTGTCTCTCCGACGAAACTGCCGAATGGTATATTTTTACAAAATATGCTCGTTCGGCTGTAACTATCGAATTAAATCTTAGATATGCAAAACCATTAAGCTCAGTTATTGGAAAAATCAAAATTGAAGCAATTGAAAAATCATTTATTAGAAATATAGCTGAAATTTCTTTAAAAATTATTGACAGCAATAATCAAGTTTGCACAGAAGCAATCGGTAAATTTTTTGTTTTTTCCGAAGCTGTTTCGAAAGAGAAATTTGACTTTCCTGATAAAGAAGAATTTTTGTAATTATTGATTATGTGCAAGCATCTATGCGAAATTCGTTCTAACCTGTAATTTCATAACTGCCCTTTTCTGTTTTTCTTATTTGCAAGTATTCTAAGAATTTGGTTTCGGTGAAATCTTTATCAAACAAAAAATAATCTTTGTAAATAGGCAGTAATTCTAGATCACTTCGCAAAACCTTGTGAGTAGAAAATAATTTTTTAAAAAGCCAGTTCATTATCTCGCTGTTTAGCAGTGAAGTAAGTTGTTTTGCTGATATATCAATATCAACCGGAATAAGCAAATTGGCACTATTAAGGATATATCTTTGCTGATTGTCATAAAAAAAACATAAGTCTGAAGAAATAAACTTGTATATCAGTTTTTCGGCTGACTGATACATTTCCAATGGAGCAACCTGTTGAAATTTAGAAAAGTCTTTCGATATATAAGTACTTGGCTGCTTTAGCCCGGCCTTTGTAATATCCGAACCTTTGTAAATCGGAATATGACCTTCTTTTTGTGTATTAATGCAATATTTGTGATTGTTGCCTGTAACAATTCCCAAAGCCCAATTTGCTTTATTCTGTAGTGTGATATGGTTAACAGAATAAAGATGGTCAATTATTTTCGATTCGCTATCTTTTATCCAGAAATTAAAAATAGTTTTTGGATTGTTTTTAAAAGACTCCAGAGTCCGATTGTAGGTAATATTGTCAGTACAGCATTTGATTGGAGTTTTTGGATTTGGCTGGGAATTTTTAAGAATTATTGCTCTGGCTTTTGTAATTAAACCTTTAAATGTTTTACCATAGTCCACAAAGCGAATGATTTGCTTTTTGACAGCTTGTTTTCTAATATCTTCGAATGTTGTGATATTAAAAAAAGCCTCCTGCATTAAAAATCCTAATATGCCGTTTTGTTTGAGTATTGAAAAACAAGCACCCATAAAAAGTGAAGTAGTATCTATACTTTTGCCGCAACCATAAATTTCAGCAAATTTTTCTTTGTCCGATTTGTCAAATTTTTTGCCCCAGGGTGGGTTAGTGAAAATCAAGTCGAAATACATATTTTCTTTTTCAAGTTTAATGACTTCTTGAAGAAAATTTTCAACTTTAATATTTGCAGTTTCGATTCCGAACTCCTTTTTAATACGTTCACGGGTAATAATTACAGCATTTTCATCAACATCGTAGCCATAGACATTTTCTGGTGAAATGCCTGATTTTATTGCTTCAATTATAAAATTGCCCGAGCCACAACTTGGGTCCAAAAATTTCAAATCTTTCTTAAAACTGATTTCACTGAACATATCTTTTATTACCCTGATAGGAGTATAGTAAATACCCTCTTTGTTGCGATATGAATTTGACAATAATTTTTCGTATTCAATGCCAATATTTTCGCCACTGAATTTCTGAACCAGGGACTGTATTTTTTCAGTAAGCTCCTGGTGGTTGTGATTGTCTTTAAGTCTTTTATTGGCTCTTGAATTTAATTTATCTTTTCCGGCAACTGTTAACAAAAAATTATCAAGCGATTCGCGGCTAATCAGATTTTTTTCTGTTTGTGATAAATAGCCTGTCTTTACCCAATTACGAATTGTTACAGTAGAAACCTGCACAATCTGAGCAGCTTTTTTTATCGTAAGCCCATTTGCCTCTTTTGTATCTGATAATTTAGTCTGCATTGTTCAAATGGCTTATATCATAACTAATCTGGTACAACTTCCTGCTATATGTTTATTATTATATCGGAATTTCGTACTAAAACCTGTCAAAATTAATAAAAATTGTAACTTAAGTTGCATTTACTAATTGAACTTACGATTTTTTTCTACTTCCTGACCGAAGCCAGTTATCGCCAGGATGACAAATCCAAGTGAACTATGGTATCAATTTTGAATTTTTTAATCAAAAAACTGGAAATTTTGTAGCAAATCAATATCTGAATTATTAAACTTATATAGATTTGAATATATAACCAATGTATTTTCAAGTAAGCAACCTAATTAAAAAAGCCCCAATGATTAGAGGCTTTGTCATTCATAAATTATAATATATTAAAAAGATAATTGCGTTTTGATTTAAGAAAAAAATACCTAAACTTTAACACTTTTCTATCTCATAATTATAAGTTTCTGAGATTTTATTTTTCGATCCGAATAAAATTCAATAAAATATAAACCTGTACTTAAGTCCGAAACGCTAATATGCTTCAACGAACTATTTACATCAACTGATTTCACAATACATCCATTCGAGTTTAGAAATACCAATTTAGAAATATCTGATACTCCATCGTGAAAATTCAAGAACAACTCATCATTGGCTGGATTAGGAAATAATGTTAATGGCGCTAAATTAGAGTTATTATTATTAATTTCAGTCAAATGGGAATCAAAATTTAAATTATCTATAAAAATAACTGAATTACCGGCAGGGGGATCAACAGGTCCTTCAGGTGTCCACGCCATAAAGATAATTGTCGCACTATCAGCTTCTACATAAGAATCAAAATCAACAGTAAAGGGTTGCCAGGTTTCATCAGTACTTGAAATATTCATGGAATTGTGACCTATCTGCTCCCCATCAAGAAAAAGTACAACAGAAACTGAAGCCTCATCCCCGTTTTGAGGCAGAAACTTGGCATATCCGCAGAGACTGGTTGGATGACCAATTACTGGGAATGAAGGCTTAAATGGATAGTCAAAGCTTTTAGTAGCCACAACTCCCCAACCTCCTGTTTCCTGAGTAAGAGAAGTGTTAGATTCGAGCCGAAGCGAATAATTGCCAACATTTTCCGGATAATGATCAGTAGATTTTGTTACCGAATAGAAATCCGGTCCCGTGCAGAATGGATTCATAGTTGCCCAATCATCAGGATTATTATAACTTGCATAATTCGTCCAAATCTCGAACCCATAATTAGGAATTTGAGAAAATGCGACTGAGACCATCGCAACCAAGATTGCAATAAATAGTACAAGTGTTTTCATTTGATTTTTGTCAGAGTTTATCGTGCTGACTCCGCACTTTTATGTCACACAAATTTACACTATTTTTTGATAAATATCAAGTATTTTAAAAATAATGACATGTTATGATTAAAATAAACACATTTGAAAACCTGGTCTGAAAGGGTTATTGTCTTTGATATTTTTATACATAATTTACTACATATTGTGTAGCCGGATTTTAGGACTGGTCATGCTGGTGTATAACGGACGGGCTATGTGGCGTGCGGGTTTTCAATGTTCTGAATTTTCAGTTTATCACGATTTTCAATTTTAGTAATTAGCTTCGCTGAGGGCTATGCCGTTCTGGTCAGAGTTGCACCCAAACCCCGCAAATATATAGGTGTTGTTATGCACTGGCAATTATTATTCTAATAACCAATCAATAACATTTGTTTTTTGAATACCATTTATGTTTGTATTATCAAAATCTAGTGTCAAAAGAAACTTAGGATAATTGTCTTTTATCTTGTCAAATGCCGAAACTTCACGATTATATGTTTTTTCGTCATTTACTGTGAATGCCACCTGATAATATTCTCGCTCATTGTTTGCTTTTTGTACCACAAAGTCTATTTCGCTATCGTTATGCTTACCAGCATAAACTTTTCCACCACGTCTTAGAAGTTCAAAGAAAACTACGTTCTCTAGTTTGTGACCTAAATCTTTATCATAATTATTTGTAGACGTAATGCTTTTCAAACCTAAGTCAACGACATAATATTTTTCGTTTGTAGTTAGTAGTTCTTTCCCTTTTATGTCATAACGAGGAGCTGCATATAGAATGAATGATTGTGTAAGAAAATCTAAATATTTGATAATAGTATTATGCGATATTTTCTTTTGTGAATTGTGATTTAATTTGGCTGCAATGTTTGTCGGAGAAACAAAAGAACCTACAGAATCAAATAAAAAGCTAACAATACGATGGAGATTGTGAACGTTTCGTAAATTATGACGCTTTGCAATATCTTTGATAATTACCGTGTCATATATTGACTGTAAATAATCATTTACTAAATTGTCCCCGTTTTGTGAAAGAGTTACAGCTTCAGGGAAACAACTTTCATTTATGTATTTTCTAAATAAACGGTCAGTATTCTTATCATCTTTATATGCAGAAACATATTCTTTGAAAGAGTATGGGTGTAAGTTTAAATTGATATATCTACCAGTTAAAAGAGTAGCCAACTCACCTGAAAGTAAGTAAGCATTAGAGCCTGTTACATATAAATCAATATTTTTTTTTGTAAATAGGCTGTTTACCAGATTCTCAAAATTATCAACTAACTGCACTTCATCCAAGAAAATGTAATATTTCTTTTGAGGGTTGACTTTTTCAATTATTTCATCATATAAAACTGTCCAGTTTGTGAGATGTAAATTTTCTCTCTCTTCGAAGTTGAGAAATAGTATATTTTCAGAACTTACACCTTCCGACAATAATTCGTTTTTAAAGGCTTCTAAAAGGGTTGACTTCCCACAACGTCTTATCCCAGTAATAACTTTTATTAAGTTTTGGTCTTTTAGTTGTCTTAACATTTTTAGGTATGTTGTTCTTTCTATCATATTCCTTTTTGGACAAAGATAACTACTTATTGACGAAAAAGCAAATAAATCGAATGTTTCGTCATTAACTACACTTTTTGCTTGTGCCTAACGGATAGCGGTATGTTTTTGTTGCCGATTACGGAGCACGTCACTGTCAAGCCACGATAAAGTTTGAAGCGAGCCACAACCTTTCAAATTAGCACTATCTCGGCAATAAAATATACCGCATGTTACCAACTGGGCGTTCTTGTCAGTCAATGGTTTGAGATATATTTTCAATTCAGTCATTCCGTTTTTCTGTCTTTAAAAGATTTTTAGTGTCGGCAAAGTCAGCGATGGCAAATAGACAAGCTCTATGGCAGGTTTTGGTTATAGCGTTGGCTGGTGCGACCTGACATTGTGCTTGGCTATGAGTATTAGAAAAAAATATTCATTCCTACTAATAAACCATGAGCATTAGTTTTAATTTTCTCACTATTATAAAACAATGTGTTTATTGTACGGTCATTATTAACTAACGTACTATTTGAGTTGTTTCTGTAGTTAGAAATATTTTTCACTCCGATAAAAGAATTAAGCCCTAGAGAGAATGCAAGATTTGGAGAAATCCTATATCTAATACCAATAACTGAAATTAAATTAGCATTATTTTTTATATTTAAAATTCCTTCGTCTGACATATACTTGTCTGTTGGGTAAAAATATGAAGAATTTGGAACATCAACATCATAAATCAATGCATTGTATTCAGGATAATACCCTTTCCTAGTAAGTGTCAATTCTGTATAATAAGAATTATTAATTGTAGCTATTGAAAAAGAGTAACCGATATTTACAAATGCATAAAAACTAGAGGTAAGCATAAAATCAAAATGAAGCAACAACGGAATATCTATATAAGAAATGGCTTGTTTTTCTTTTAGATTGTCGCACTGTTCATAAATAAGAACTCTGTCCTGATCAGCATCTTTTGTCCAAACAGAATCCATATAGTTAAAATTATGATTTGAATTGTATTTACTATAATTGAGACCAACAGAAAAAGCCATATTAAACCGATTATTCCTTTTCAAATAATAAGCTATATTAAATCCACCAATAAAACCATATGATATTTCACGTTCATTATTGTAAACATCGCAATTTAATGAAGACAGAGTTGGTGTCAATTGTATGTTTAATGCCCATGACTTTGGCAAAACAGAAGATGATAATGAACTATTTTGCTGCCCCAAAAGTGCATTGTTTTTTATTGTAAAAAACAAGACAAATAAAAACATCAATATTACTTTTATAGCAAAGTGAATGTTTTTTTCTTTTACTTTAATACATTTACACATGATACATTTATTTTTTAATTAATTTATGACTGTCAATAAAACTGCCAAGTTGAATGGTAATAATATATAAACCCGAAGGTAGATGAGAAAAATTAAATTCAAATACTGTTACATTTTCTACTTTATTTAAATCAATTGTACTAATAATTGCCCCTCTCATATCCATAATCCTCATTTGAACAACCCCTTCATGCGGATGATTTATTAGAATATTTGAAATATCACTTGTTATTGTTGGATATAGTTTTGTAAAGGAACTTTTTAAAGTAGTGGATATTATATCAGAATTTATTTTACAACCATTAAGATCAGTTACTGTTACCATGTATTTCTTACCCATGTGTTGCGGTGGTAAAACAATAAATTGTCTATTATTAACAATATCAGAAGGAATGTTTGACCCATCTTCCATAAACCATAAATAATCAACAAAAAGATTTTCTTTGTTATCTACAATTAGCAATGATATTATTTCAGATTGGTGCTTTTCATGAACAATTGGGTTATTCACAGGATTAACTTGAATCTCGTAAATGTCTGAAAAACTGTAACAACCCGTTAATTCATCTATGCATTTTACCGAATAGTCTCCAGATGTTTGCAGTAAAATTGCATTGTTTGGAAACTCAGTAGTAATTTCATAACCATTTTTAAACCATTTATATAAAAGGTTATTGTCAAAATTTTCGCATATTAACATATCATTTTTACAATAAAAATTATCGTTAATGCTCGAAGAATTTGATGTTATAATTGGATTTAAAGGCAAAGCATTTACATTAATAGTAGTTTGAATTATGCTATCACATAGTGAAACTGTAGTTAATAAATTACTTGTATGAATAACCTGAGAAGTTATATTATATAGTGAAGTGCCATCTGGGAAAGTGAAGTTATCTCCACTACAAACTGAAATAGTTTCTGAAATAAAATATGTAGAACCTACTGTTATCGTGATGTTATTGGACGTGGCAGGATTCCCTGTCGCACATGCCTCGCTGGACGTTAGCTCACAGGTTACAACATCCCCGTTGGTTAGCGTTGTGCTGGTGAAGGTCGGGCTGTTTGTTCCC
>Ga0116142_10000686_pt1 | contig 43967 bp, 39 predicted proteins | sample AD_UKC033_MetaG_FD_89785 | JGI IMG/M metagenome (GOLD analysis project Ga0116142, IMG submission 89785) | Active sludge microbial communities of municipal wastewater-treating anaerobic digesters from USA - AD_UKC033_MetaG | ecosystem: Engineered > Bioreactor > Anaerobic > Digestate | place: USA... | reverse complement strand
CCCGTTGGGATGGTTACAATTGGCATAGTTTGAGCAACGGAACAAATGGATGGGTTTATGCTCTGACTGTTTTTAAAGATACTTTAATTGTCGGAGGTAATTTTTACGAAGTAGGAAATTCAAAGCGAGCTTTAGCCATTGCAAAATGGCACATGCCAGTTCCTCATAATTGTGATTATTTACGCCCAATTGTGTATGCTTACGAAGAATTTGGTACTGCTAAAGATACGTTTTATCTAGATGGTGGAGAAGCTGAGGTGAAATTTTATAATAATAATGCTTATGCGGATACATGGGACTGGGATTTTGCTGGTCTTGGAACTGCCAGTGTGAAAGACCCAATTTACATTTTCACAGAGCCAGGCGAGTATAATATACAAGTTACTGTAACGCAGGATGGTTGCATAAAAACAGCAAGTCGAACAATTTACATTCAGCTAGGTTCAGAAATACAAAAGTCCGAAACTCCCGAAATGCAACTTTATCCAAACCCTACAAATAACAATTTCACAGTTAAGCTTTATCTTGCATCATACAAAAACGTTGAATTTAAGATTGTCGGCACAAATGGCGAACTAAAAGAACAAATTAAAATCACCGGCGAAACTACGGTTATTTCTACAAAAGGCTGGAGCCATGGGGTGTATGTTTGTAATTTGTTTGTGGAGGGGAAGCTGATAAAGGTGGAGAAGTTGGTGTTTGAGTAATCAATTAAAATGATACTACTTTTAAAGCCTTGTTTTGCAAGGCTTTTTTATTGCTCATCCCCCAAACCACCCTTTCACATCCTTCACATTTTTTGCCTTTGTCAGTTCTTCCATATTTGCCGGAGGATTGTAGCCCATTTTTAGGGCATACGCCAGGTTGTTTGAACACCTTTGGGAACAGGCATAAGAACTAGATTTAAAACTTTCGTATGGAGATCCGCACATCCAGCAGATCTTCAGGTACTTTGTTCTGCGGATCGGTTTGGTTATGGTACCGCCAAGCGTACTATTGTAAACCCTAGTCGAATCTTCCACTTTTACGGCAATAATATTTTGCCGGCACATTTCCTTTGTAGTAATGAGTGTTTTTGCTTTCATCGTTTTTTATTGTAAATGTATAATCTATTGGAATATCGATTTCAGTTAAACTGAATTATGACGGTTTAATTTCTTTTAAATTTGCTTATGACCTCTATATGAGCACCGCATGACAATCGTATGATGATGGCATGACACCAGCATGAGTACTGCATGACACCAGCATGACCACTGCATGAACAAAACATGTTGGAAATGTAGTATCTGCAAGGGCTCTCTGCTATGAAAAATAAAATAAATAAAAAAATCTTTTTTGGCTGATAAGCTATACTATTAATTATTACATCAACTTACCGCATTACCCGTCTTACCTGTGTTATGTGTGTTTTGGCTATTTATAGGGAATTTGCATTGTGTGTGGATATGGGCAAGGAATCAAAATACTGCGAAGCACCTATCTTGCAAACGGGAAGAAAAAGCCACAGGTTCGGGTGACGGTGGCTGCGGTGGTCTGGGTGAAGCGAATTTTCTTCCCGTTTGCTGGCAAGAAAACTCAAGCTATTTAGGCTGCAATTTCTTTTATATTTGCAGTTTGCAAAATAAAGTCTGCTGCTGCCTGTGCTTGTGATGCGGCAGAAATCACAAACTTTTTATCATCTTTCATTAATGTCAACCAATTTTCAATATATCCTACATTGTCAGTTATTCGGCTTTCATAGCCTAAAAAAGCCATAATAAAAGCTGAGTTAATCTCTGCAATTAGTTCTTCGAAAGCATATTCTTTAGTCCCGAATTTGTTTTTTATAGGTCGGTTTAATCTACTTTCTGCTCCTGTCCAGTGTCCCATTTCATGAAAAACGACATTGTAAAAAGCCTCTTTTGAAATAAACTGTTTCGGCAATGGCAAATATATTTTGTCCTCTGATGGCTTGTAAAATGCCTCGTTTTGTGCCTCAAAATTAATGTTTGCTCCTGTTCCTTTAATCAGTTGTTCGGCTTTTTCGTCTTTTTCAATTTCTGTTAATCTGTCAAGCTCTGCTTGTTCGTAAAATTCAGCGGGTAAACCTTCAACGCAACTAACATTAAAAACTCTGTAATCTTTCAAATAACCGATTTTTTTAAAGTTCAGATGTTCAATTGACTGCTTGGCTCTAATCATTTGCTCTATTTTGTTTGTAATGTTTGCTCCTGTTTTTTCATCAATATAAAGTACCGATGTATAAACAACCATTGCTGTTTTACTTCCTTTAATTATTCGGGCGTTGTAATTTTGAATTTGTTTAAACGTCAACCAGCGGTTAACCGGATAATTTCTTTTGCGTTTCAGGTATCCCAATAATAATTGGTTTATACCGTTGTAAACATGATTTGTTACAATATTTCGGGCGAAAACTTCGCCTGTTAAACTGTACCAACATTCAGAAAAATTGTTGTTTTTGTGTTCCTCTAACATCTCGATAATTGTAGCGGTTATACGCTCGTAAATTTCGTTTGTGTTCATAGTTATAGATTTTTAATAAGTACTAAATCAAGTTTATCAATAAGGGTTTTTAGCTGTGGATTATTAGCAATCATCAGGTTTAGTTTTTTCTGCTCTGCCAACAAATGGCGGTTTGGCTTTTTTGTCTTTGGTTTTGATATATGATTTGTATCTTTCATTTTCTTAGATTTTTAAAAGGCAGTTTGCCACCTTTAAAGATGACAAACTGCCAAAAGATTAAAACTCAATTTGCTGTTCAATTTCTGTGATTTTTGAAACAAGGGTGTTGTTAATGGTTTCAACTACCTTTGTAAAAACTTCAGTATTTGAAGTTTTAAAGGTGTTGCCGTTCTCGTCGGTTAAAACAATACATTCGCTGAATTGGTTTGCACCTACGACAAAAGATGACAGTTTCTTTCTGCTCGCCTCTAATTTTTCCCTTTTTTCAATTAGGGTTTTCAGATTTTCGATTCTCTCGATTTTCTGTTCAAGTGTGAGCTGTGGTTTTGGTGGTGCAATTGGTTCTACCACTTTTATCACCTCCTGCACCTTTTCAACAACTTGTGCTGTTTTAACGGTTTCTTGTCCGTTTGGTTTAACCTGTTCAGTTTTTACCATTACACCAGTAGCAACTGAATTTTTGGCATTAATACTTGCAACTTCTTTTTGTGTTGCTTTTCCGTTGGTTTTCTTTACTGTTAAAGTTTCCATAAAATAAAAATTTAATTGTTTATAATTGAGTGAACTAAAAAGGCTGATTTTTGCGACACCTGACTAATGCAGATTATAGATTTTGAGCGGAGTTTATTTCCAATCTTAATCGGAGCTGACTTTCTGCTTATTTCCTGTTTTTTGCACATAATTTCCATATTTTCAAAATTTTCCATAATGCATCTTTATGAGTTTCTTCGCGTATGTTCTGCATTTATAAAGGCAAGGCGGACTGATTGCCAGCAATAGTGATAGTCCTTAGTGTTCAGATTATATTCAACACTTTGCAGAATGTGGGTTGGAGGTAAACGCTAAGTTGATACCGAGCGAGGTACGAGAGAGGGATTGACTTAGTGTTTACAGGAGTAAAACCGACAGGAAGCTTTTCAATGTGTAGAGTAGCGGAACATTGAAATGCTGACAGGTTTTACGTGGGCTTATGGATGATAAAATATGAAAGACATTCTGAACACTTAGGAATATCTATTTCGACAGTTCTTGACTTTGGCGAGGCACGAAGACAAAGGCATAGAAATGTCATCCTCGAATTGAAAATTCGGGATATCTTCTATTGTGGCGTTCAGGACGACTTGCCATCTTTGCAGATACATTCGCAGGAAAACTCATAAAGTTATAAATAATGATTTTGAAAATTGATTATGGTGCAAAAACAGAAAGAAATAAGCAGACAGTCAGCGACTTCCACTGGAATTTGAATTCTTCGAGATCTACCAATGCTTATAGGACACTGCACAAAAAAGGGGCATAAAGCCCCCGTGTTATGGAAGTAACACAATTGAAACTAAACATCTATTACGAAAGTTTTATTAAGATGTTTCATATCTTGGCCAACTTTTTTATCAAGAAGTCTGGCATAAATCTTTGTCATATTTATCGAAGAGTGTCCAAGCATTTTTGAAACTGTTTCGATTGGCACGTTATTATTGAGAGTTACAGTAGTAGCAAAAGTATGTCGTGCAAGATGGCTGGTAAAATTCTTTTCAATTCCGCAGAGGTCAGCAATTTCTTTTAAATAGGCATTCATTTTCTGATTTGAGTTTACCGGCAAGAGTACATTATGAGCTAGACAATAAGGATCATATTTGTATTTATCTAAAATTTTCTGAGTAACATCAAGAATTGGAATACTACTAAGATTATCAGTTTTCTTACGATTTATTTTTATCCATTTTCCGCCATCGGTTCCGGTAACGACATGCTCACGGCTTAGTCTTTTCAAATCCGAATGAGCTAAACCTGTAAAGCAAGAGAAAACAAAACAATCTCGGACCTGTTCAAGTCGATTAGTGCTAAACTTTTTGTCGATAATGGTTTTGAGTTCTTCATCAGAAAGGAAACCACGGTCAATCTTTTTTAATCTCATTTTATAATTGGCAAAAGGGTCTTTATTAAGTTGACCATTAGTTATAGCAAGTCTCACAATCTTTTTAAAATTTTTAATATATTTCATTGTAGTGTTGTGAGAACACTTGCGGACAGTTTTGAAGTAGATTTCATAGTCGGTAATAAACTCGTGATCAAGCTCAAATAAATATAAATCTTCACAATTATATTTTTGTCTGATAAAGTTTTGTGTATGCTTTAGGCAAGTTTCGTAACGTTCAATCGTTTCTGGAGAAAAATCAATATTTACAAGCATTTTAATTTTATCATTATGCTCACGGAAAAGCTCAATAATTTTTTTGCCTTTGTCTTCTTCAATCTCAATACCAAAGTAGGCGTTTTTGATTGCTACAAGGTTAATTTGTCGGTTCTCAGATTTTAAATCATTTACGATTTGGTAGATTTGCCCTCGAATACTCTCAATGAATTGATTTAGCATTCGAGACTCTTTTGTGATTCCGACACAAGCTCCTTTTTCAGAGCTCCAAATTTTTAGATTTACGCTTCTGTTTAAAGCTAAATCTAGTCTTTCTCCCATAATGGTAATTCTCATGTAAACTGGAGCTTCTCCGTTTTTTAGCAGTTTAGTTCTTTTTACAAAGAACAGTAAACTTAATGTCGTTCTTTTTTTCATAATTTGCGTCATTTAAGCGTTATTAAATAAATAAATTATGGTTCAATTTACGAAATGCAAAGTGCAGTAATTCAGCGTATTGGTATCTAAATCGGTGGACTAAACTTAGAAAAAACTTAGTCCACCGAATAGACCACCAAACTGCGTTAAAAAAGGGGTATTTTTGCCTAATTGTGGAAAAATAAAAAACCCTGACTTCATTGGAAATCAGGGTTTTACGTTATTCTGTGCTATTATTCCGCGGAGAGAGGGGGAAAATATTACCTCACCTAATCCGCTGAATATCAATAATTTGCAAATCGGAAAATCACTAGGACACTTAATGGACACCTAAAATTAAGCACCAAAATCACAGCTGATATTTCAAAAAACTTCTTGGTTCTGTTCCCACTACAAAAATACAAAATAATGCAATTAAGTAAAAGAAAATTGGAATAAATTTTCAAAATAATCTATTTCCTTATCAACTTCTCAACTTCACTTTCCGAGTAATATACCCTACCTCCTATTTTTTTACTTTTTAAATGGCCGTATTTTGTCCATCTCCATAATGTAGCTGCACAAATATTAAACTTAATAACAACTTCTTCTCGTGTAAATACTTTTTCCGTCTTATTTGCAAGAATCTTTTCTGCGGTTTGATTTGCAATCAATTCTGCAAATGCTAGTAAATCTTTTGATTTTACAGTAATACTTAGGTCTGGAAAATCATTCAATAGTAATTGTAATTCCATGTTCGGTGCTTTTAATGTTTAAAACTTAATTAAATAAAAAATTTATAACTGAAATTCTTTAACTTTAAAATGAGTGAAGTTTTAAATTGAGCAGCGATAGGTGATTTCACAGTGCATCTATGATCGTATTATTTAATCGATCAAATCATCTGAAAGTAATTAAGGACCACTCCAATCGGGTAAAGTTCTACACTGACCTAAAGATAACTCTTTGACTTTCATTTGATTTTCTTTGTATAAACCAGCATTAAACAATGGGTATCGATAAATACTAGCTCGCCATTCATATGCTTGCGCATGTTCAGGATAAAGTTCAATTAAATCATTTAAAACTTTCAATGCTTCGTAATACTTTTCATTAAATTTTAAAATTTTTGCTTTTTGAAGAAATAATGAGTTATTGTTTGGACTCAGACTCAATGCGGTTTCAATACATTCCAAAGCATCGTCGAAAAGAGAGTACATTTGCAAAATTTCACTTTTATGGAAAAGCATTAACGATTGATCAATTTCCGATTCGTTACCAATTTCAAAGATATTCATGATTTCAAGAAATTCTTTTGAAGAGTAAACTTTTTTAGTAAAATTAAAACTTATTTCATATGAACTCACATCAATTTCACAAAGCTTGGAATCTTTATTTAAGTTGAAAATCCTTTGATAATATTTTAAAGCAAGTAATCTAGCTTTTATTGCATACGCAAGTTTATAATTAGGATGTGATTCAATAATGTAATTAATGGATTTTAAACTGGGCAAAAGAAATTGAACTTGCTCAAATTCATAATTCATTAGAAATAGAATTCTGTGAAGATAAATTTTGTAACTATTTCGATAATTAGAAAAAGCCCAATCGAAAAAACGCTTTGCATCTGGTACTCTACTTAATTTTTGAAGGATTATTGAAAATATAACAATATCATTTTCATTTAATTCGTTTAAGTAAATTTTTTCTTTGTAATCACAAATGGCTTTTACATAATTCCCTGTTTGAAATAATGACGATAAAGAATTGGATTGTAATTCAAAGTCTTTCATTGATATTGGATAAATTGCTAATCACAAAAATAGCGATAATATTGTTTGCATACAAAATCATTTTTGCGAAGCTCCATTTTCTTGCCGTTTTTTCTCCTTCACTCCTCTTCACATGGGCAGCTTTATAATTTTGCTTATTTTTAAATGTATTATCGATATTTCTTTGAATTGTTAATAAATTTATCCCCCCTGATTATCAGCCACTTAGCTTTTCAACCCTTAACTATCAAGCCTTTCAAGCACATATACAATTTATTAACATTTGATGCAATATTAAGCATTGTGATGTAGTTTTGTTTTATTGGAAGCAAGATGTTGGTTTGTCGAATTTTTTTTCTTTTTTTTATGAGTACGGAAGCGCACAGCAGTATTGATGTAGGAGTTTTTATTGATATTTTAGAAAATGAATTTTTTCATAATAAAGAGACGGATAAGTCCGATATCTTAACCTTAGTGCAGAAAAACAGCTCTGTTGAAATAAGTTATAAGGGACTTGAAATTGATACAAAACAGGAAATGGCCAACCTTAAGTTTAAGCAATATGGTTTCCGTTTTAAAAGTGATTTTAAAGTTGACACTAGGCAAAGCATATTCGATAGTGTAACAATACTCACACTTGTTCCCCAGAAAGTTTATGAGTTTAAAGATTCTGTTGATATTATTCGCGAACCGCATTGCGAGAAAGGGAAAAAATTGTTTTTCTTACTTGGAGATGCTTTTGAAAGATTGAAAATTAAATCAAATAATATTTTACAGAATTCTGCTAGCGATGAGATGATAACTCATTATGCTAAGAAAAACATTCAAGTTGCAATGCGAAATTGTTATGAAGCAAAAGAAATATTGTCGACAATTCATCGCACACATAACCAGGATGCAATAAACTTAGCAATAATGGCAAATGCATTTATTACTAATGTTCATGCTTATTTGCTGAAAATGTTTAGTGCATATCATGTAGAGGATAAGATCCTCAAATACAAGCAAAAGTCTGATCTGCTTGATGTCATTCTAAAAAATGCGACCATGGAACCAAAGGTTGAATATCAAACCAAAAATGATTCCGGAGTTACAGAAATGAACTTGCCACGGCTAAAATTAAATATTCAAACTAATCAATTTTTAACGGCAATTTATGAGTTAATGAATTATCGAACGGAAGAGAATCTTCCTCTTTTCGAAATTGATTCAAAAGAATTGGAAGAATTGCTATGCAAAATTGTTTACGATAAAAAAGGAAATTTGCTTAAAAAATCCACAATTAATACATGCTTAAAACCTAGTCGAGAAGACAAAAGAGTATGTTATTCGAAAAAAATTGACGTTTTGCCTTATTTTGACCCCAAAAAGCGGTAAAAAAAGTCCCCAGAAATTTGTGAAAAAGTCCCCAAAATCTCGGGGACTTTTTGATTTTTGTCGGGGACTTTTTAGATTTTCTTGGGGACTTTTTTCTTTTTTTTCAAAAAAATGCAAAAAATAAAATGTAATTCATTGATATACAATATGTTAACTTGTAAAAAAGTCCCCGAAAAAATTCTGGGGACTTTTTTGATGTGAAAATGAGCTAATCAGCTGATTTATAGCAAATTGAATTTTTTTTGAAAAAAAGTTCCGTTTGGGGACTTTGGGGACTTTTTTCATGTGATATTATTGTGAAGGTTTTTGTTGCAACAAACCAATAAGCCCAAAAGGTATTGGCCGTACCCGGGCAATTGTTTAATTTTTAAAACCTTTGTAATATGAACGTTATCACAATTGAATCGGAAGCTTTCAAACAAATTATGGACAAGCTTCAAAGTCTGGAAGACAGATTTATTAAATTAAAAATCGATGCTCAAACTCCTTTGAGCGAACGTTGGCTTGATAATCAGGACATAATGTTGTTACTAAAAATTAGTAAAAGAACTCTACAGACATATCGAGATGAAAGGAGAATTCCTTTTAGTCAGGTTGGAGCTAAGATTTATTATAAATCTTCGGATGTAGAGAAATTCTTGAAGAAAAATTACAACAAAATCGAAAATTATTAGGGAGGAACAAACATGGCAGAGATAAGCATATTCGAAAACTTCAACAGGATTATTGCCAATAGATCGGTAGAATCTATACTTGAGATGATAAGAACTGGAAAGTTCAAACATCACATCGATACTTTGAGGCAATTAGTAAAAGAAAACAGAGAAAGTGAGTACACGGCAAAGAAAAAGTCTTTGCCGGCTTTTACTCCTTCTGGTACGTTTAGTGGTGGACGAAAAACTGATTTACTTTTGGAATACTCCAGAATTATTATCCTGGACATTGACAAGATTGAAAATGTAAAAGCAGCAAAAGAAAAAGCTGAGAATTGCATTTATACTCATGCCTGTTTTGAAAGTCCGAGCGGTAATGGAATAAAAATTCTGGTTAAAACGGATAATAGCGTTACCAAACATCGCGAAGCATATCTCAAAGCTCAGTCTTATTTCGAAAAATTACTGGGAACAAAAATTGATCCTTCTGGGAAAGATGTTACACGCCTTTGTTTTGTTTCGTATGATCCTGAGTTGTATTACAATGCAAGCTCTGAAATCTTTAAAATTTCGCCTGAGAAAATTCTAAAAAACGATGTAGAAAAACTAATTGAGCAGCTTGACGGGAAACGGCTTGACATTACTTCAAATTACGAAGACTGGCTCAAAATAGGTTTTGCTATCGAATGTGAATTTGGAGAATCAGGCAGAAGCTATTATCACGAAATTAGCAAATTTAATCAGGATTACACACCAGAGACTTGTAACGATCAATTTGACAAATGCCTCAAAAATAATAACAGTGGCATAAGTATTAAAACTCTTTTTCACATTGCTAAACAACACGGAATAATAATCAGAACTTTGAATAAGCAAATATCCGAAGTTGCAATTACAGGAACTCTTGAACAGGGACATGGTAATAAAGCCAAAATCACCTCAAATAAATTCATCATTACTGAAGAATATCTCAGTAAAAATTTCGATTTACGCTACAATGTGATAAGTAATAAATTTGAGTACAAGAAAAAACTTGGCTCAGAATGGGAAGAAATGAACGAAAATAATATGTTCATCAAGCTTCAGAAAGACAATATCAATATTAGCTTAAATCATTTGATTGCATTATTGAGGTCAGATTTTGTGCTGAAGTACCATGTCTTTAGAGAGTATTTCGATAATCTTCCTGAGTGGGATGGTACAACAGATTATATTCTTCATTTATCATCGTATTTGATTACACAAGACAGAGAGAGACTAGATAGGCATTTCAAAAAATGGTTAGTGCGAGCTGTGAAAACTGCGATTGACGATCATTACTTTAATAAACAAGCTTTTGTTTTAGTAAGCATGAAGCAAAACAGCGGTAAGTCAACTTTTTGTCGTTTTTTATGTCCTGCCGAACTTAAAGATTACATAACAGAAAGTATTTCAACTGATAAGGACAGCCTTATTGCAATTACCGAAAACTTTTTGATAAATCTTGATGAGTTGTCGCAGGCTGACAAAGCTGAAATTAACACATTCAAGTCTATGTTTTCCAAAGAAAAAGTGAAAGCAAGGTTGACTTATGACAAACGGCCAACAGTTCATTCTCGCAGAGCAAGCTTTATTGGGTCCACAGACAGATGGGAATTCCTAACCGACGAAAACGGATCTGTTCGCTGGTTATGCTTCGAAATTGAAAGCATAAACTGGAACTACAGCCAAGAAGTTGACATTGACAAAGTCTGGTCACAAGCCTATCACCTTCTCACCAAAGTTAGATTTGAATTTGAACTTACCGCAGACGAAATAAAAGAAAACGATTCCATCAACAAAAAGTTCCAGGTATCAACTCCAGAACGTGACCTTTTGATGAAATTCTTTGCTCCAGCCAACGAACAAAACGGCGAATTTAAAACCGCTACGGATCTTCTAGAATTTATTACAGAGAGAACTTCAATAAATCTTAGTCCTGTTAAGATTGGTAAAGAATTGAGGTTTCTGGGCTTTGAAAGGGTGTCGAAAAGGGCAGAAGTACAGGTGCCGTCTTACGGTTATTATGTTGAAGTGCTAGTTGATTAAAAATCATGAAAACGAAAAAGCCTACTTCATTTTTTTGAGGTAGGTTTTTTTTATATAAATATTCGAAAGTTTATTTTTGTTTTGATTTTATCCAGTTTTGATGCAATGCCCACCACTTTTCATTTGAGTTGCCTAATTTGTCTGCTTGGCGTGGGTGACATAATAGAATTACATTAAACATTTTATTAGCGATTTTAATTTCGTGGATATTGCCATAAGTTGAGAAAGTCGCACCAAAGTCAAAAAGCCTTTTATATTTGTTATTAAAGAATCTTAGAAACCAATATATTGGGAGGTCTCCAAGTAGAATGATTGTTTCAGCTTTGGATTCAAAAATTTCATTTAAAATTTCATTTCTTCTTATTGGGCAATTCAATTCCTTTTTATCAAAATCTGGAATTGAAGCATTGTTAAGTCCAAATTTTTGGATAATATCTTCATTGTAAAACTTATGAATTGCAGCCCTCTGGTAAATATTTACCCTAGATTCGGGAAGTAGATCACAAAGCCATGCATCCTTTCTATCAAAACCTAATGGCTCTAAAAATAATCTATCCAAAGCAATACCCGAAGGACCATTTAGGTTTTTATTTGTTGGTAAAGTAAGTTTGCCTAAGTCTTTCGGTATAGCAATATTAGAAATTATTTCTTCAGCATTTTCTCCTCTCCAAAATATTTCGGGTTCGCTTGCTACAGCTAAAGCAGTAACTAATTGTTTGCCTTTTTCATCAATCCATCTAGCATGTACTGCACTTGCATAAACACCAAGTACAAATATTTTTTTAGAACTCTTATCTGTTTGACTGAGTCTTTTTAATTTTTCTCCAAAAGGAAAGTAAAAAGGATTATTCATGTTATCTTTCATTACAAATTTAAAAATAAGTTATAAAAATATTATTTATTTATAAAAAATACAAAAAAAGCCATTTTATCTTACTACATTACTACAAACCTCTGAAAGCATTGGAAATAAAGAAACAATATGTAGTAAGATTATTTTTTATTCTTACTACAAGTTACTACAAAATCAACAAACTGTCCAATGTAGTAAGTGTAGTAAGATGTTTTTTTATCTTACAACAGTAGTTAACCTACTGTTTATTAGATGATTAGATGCTATGTAGTAAGGTAGTAGGTTGTTTTTCAAAAAAAAAATAATAATTAAAAATAGCAAATTTACTTTTTGATATTTGGGATTAAAGTTCTATTTTTAGGCAATTAAATATTATATTAAATGATATTATTAAATTTATAGCACCAATGAGTTCTAAGTTTTTCACAAACAACAACGATAGAAATCTTTTCGATAAGTTCAAAGGTATTATTGAGCACATGAAAGATTTATACGCATTTCATGCAGTTGTTGGTTATTTTAGGTCTTCTGGGTATTTTGCACTACAGCCGTACCTTGAAAATGTTAAAGATATTAAGATATTAGTTGGCATAAATGTAGATCATATGTTTGCCGAAGCTCAACGTAAGGGCTTAATATATTTTGGCGATGAAGTAAGAACAAAAGAAGAGTTCTTAAAATGGTTTATACAAGATATCAAGGAGGCGAAATACTCTGAGCAAGTAGAAAAAGGTGTTTTGAAATTTGTAAATGACTTAATTGAGGGTAAAATTGAAGTTAGGGCTCATAACTCAAAAGCAATACATGCAAAATTTTATTTATTCCTGCCAGAATATCATAGTGAACATTCTGATGGTTGGGTAATTATGGGTTCTAGTAATTTGACCGATGCAGGTCTTGGGATTAAAAAATCTCCAAATTATGAATTGAATATTGCGTTGAAAGATTATGATGATGTCGAGTTTACTAAAAATGAATTTAAAGAACTTTGGGAAAAGTCAACACCAATTTTACCTGCTGACATTGAGCTTTTTAAACAAAAAACCCATATTGGACAAACTTTTACACCGTATGAACTTTATATTAAATTTTTAATTGAATATTTTGGAAAAAACATTGATTATGATCCAGATACAGTTGGAGATTTGCCTAAAACATACAAGAAACTATCTTACCAGATTGATGCTGTAAATCAGGGCTTCCAAATGCTAATTGAACATAATGGCTTCTTCCTTGCTGATGTTGTTGGTCTTGGAAAAACAGTTGTAGCAGCAATGATTGCAAAACGATTTTTGATAGCCAACGGTTCTTTAAATACAAAAATTTTAGTGGTTTACCCGCCAGCATTAGAGAAAAATTGGAAAAATACATTTCGACAGTTTGGTATTGACAGACATACAAAGTTTATTACAAATGGTAGGCTTGAAAAAATTGTTGAAGGCGATGATTTAAATTATTGGGCAAAAGAGGATTACGATTTAGTACTTGTGGATGAAGCTCACAGGTATAGAAATCATACTTCAACAATGTTTGGACATTTGCAAAGAATATGCAAAGCTCCAAGAAATGGAGAGGGTTTAGTTTCAGGAACAAAGAAAAAGGTAATGCTTATTTCTGCAACCCCATTAAACAATCGACCACAAGATTTATATTATCAATTGTTACTATTCCAGGATGCTAGACGAAGTACTTTGCCAGTGACTAATTTACAAAGTTTCTTTGGTCCAATAATCAGAGAGTATAGAGAAATAATGCAAGATGAAAAACCAAATATTGAACGTATTCGTGAAATGTATGGTTTTATCAGAGAAAAAATTATTTCTGTAATCACAGTTCGACGAACAAGGCGAGACTTGAGAAACTATCCAAAATATATTGATGATTTGAAAGACCAGGGAATTGAATTCCCAGAAATTGCAGCACCAAAGCCAAAGTTATATGAGCTAAATGCAAAACTTAGTAAACTATTCTATCATACTGTTTTTTATTTGACCGATAAGGATAAAATCAATTATTTTCGGTATCAAGCGATTGCTTATTTAAAACCTGAACTTAGAGAAGATTATTATGAACAAGCAATATTGGTTTCACAATCCTTGGCTGGGATTATGAAAACTTTGATGGTAAAACGTCTTGAAAGTAGTTTTACTGCTTATAAGAAGTCATTACAAAACCTATCAACTGCTACAAACAGAATGATTGAAATGTTTGAAAAAGGAAAGGTTTTGATTGCTCCTGATCTAAAAGTAAATGATTTAATGGAAAAAGGTTTCAGCATTGATGAGTTAGAATCTTTGATTCTTGAACTAAGTACTGAAAATCCTAGAAATAATGTTTTTAAACCGGAAGATTTTGACAGTACTTTCATTGATGGTTTGCGAAAAGACAGTGCATTATTACAAGAATTAATCAATGAATGGAGCAAGATTGATGAAGATCCAAAACTTGAATCATTCTTTAAAGCTTTAGATGAAGAGTTGTTGAGGAAGGACATTAATCCCACTGGTCAACTTGTTGTATTTACTGAAAGTACAGATACTGCGGATTATTTACAAATAAAAGTAGAAGAACATTTGAAAACAAAAGTATTAAATGTCTCTTCAGAAAACAGGGGTAAGATTTTTGAAACTATTCAAGAGAATTTTGATGCAAATTATATTGGTGAAAAGAAAAACGATTATAAAATACTCATAACTACAGATGTTTTAGCTGAGGGAGTAAATCTTCATAGAGCAAATGTTATTGTAAACTACGACACTCCGTGGAATGCCACACGATTGATGCAACGTATCGGGCGTGTTAACAGAATTGGAAGTGTCGCAGGAGTTGTTTATAATTATAATTTTTACCCATCGCAGCAAGGTGATGAAGAAATAAAACTCTATAGTAATGCTTTAGTTAAATTGCAAGGTTTTCATACTGCATTTGGTGAAGACGCACAAATTTATTCACATGAAGAGTTAGTGGAGCAATTTGAGCTTTTTAAAGAAGGTGTTAAAGACGACGAAGACAAGCGTTTGATTTATTTAAGGTATATAAGGGAGTTTAAAGACAACAATCCTAAGGAATTTAAACGAATAAAAGCTTTTCCATTGAAGGCAAGAACAACCAGAAGTATTAAAGAATGTGGCAAAATTGATATTGATAACGATACTGTTGTTTTTCTAAAATCGCCTTATAAAATGGAGTTTTATCTGGTTGATAAAGACACAAAAGTAAATTCATTAACATTTTTAGAAGCAGCTCAATATTTCGAAGCAAATGCGCACGAGCAAGGATATGATATGCCTGAATTTCATTACAAACAAGTAGAATCTGCTTTAAATACTTTTGAACAGGATTTTCTTGGCTCATCAACTGAAACAGTAACTACAGGCGACAAAGCGGATGCTATTTCTGCTCAGGCAAAGAAGTTTTTACGTGATATGAAGGGAATCACAAAACGTGATGACGTTAAAAAGGCTTGTATTAACCTTTCAGATTTGGTTGATAAGGGAACTTTTACCCCATTGCCAAATGAAATACGAAAACTAAGACAAAAACTGGATAAAAAGCAAATCACATACGGTCAGGTTGACAATCTCATTATTTTGATTGCAAAAAAATACGATGCTTTTAAGACCGAAGAAGAGGAATCTGCTGAGATGCAAACAGAAATTGATGCAAACTTTTCTCCTGACATTGTTTTATCTGAAACATTTATACTATAATGGAAAAGACGAAACTAAATAAAATTTTTTCAAAGGCTTTTGATTTACAAGAGTGGCTAGAGATCTTAAAAGAGGTTTTTGGGGCAAAACAATTACTAACCCAACCAAAACCTATTTTGCTGAACAACAATGATAGGGCAAAGTCAGCAACCGAGCTTGGTAGTTTCGCCACTTCAGACGACCGTATTATTGGTTTGTATTATGTAGTTGTAAATGATGATATTTGGTTAGAAAGAAACAAAGTTGGTTTACGTGAACTTTTAAGAAATATTTATCGGTACGATGTTGATGGCGCACTTGTTGTTTTTGAACAAGGCGATAAATGGCGTTTGTCATTCATATCTGAAATTAAGGTGTTAAATGATGAAGGCGAGGTTGTAGAACAAGCCACAGAACCTAAACGCTATACTTATTTGTTGGGAGTTGATGAAAAAGTTAAAACACCATCAGAACGCTTATCAAAACTTGCTGGCAAATCTTTAGCACTTAACGACATCTTAAATGCCTTTAGTGTTGAAGCATTAAACGAAGAGTTTTACAAAATTATTTCGGAATATTTTTATCAATTGGTTGGTGGTACTGTAGGTTCTAGTAAATCTGCCAAATCATATGAACCAAAACTTAAAATGCCTATTCCTGTTGAAAACCATCAAACATATCAGGAATTTGTAGTTCGTTTAATTGGTCGGACTATTTTTTGTTGGTTTTTGAAAATGAAAAAATCCGATGAAGGAATTTCGCTTGTGCCTGAAGGTTTATTGTCTTCCGAAGCAGTAAAGAACAATAAGGGATACTATCATAATATTTTGGAACGTTTGTTTTTCCAAACATTAAATACCAAAATGGATGAGAGAGTCGATGGACTGCCCGTTGGTTGTGAAAAAATTCCTTTTTTGAATGGAGGTTTGTTTGAACCTAACTCCGATGATTATTATAAACCAAACAGAGTAACAGGAATATCGGAAAACCTGAATGCACTCAAAATTGAGGATAATTGGTTTTTCGAGCTTTTTACTGAACTTGAAAAATACAACTTCACCATTGATGAAAACTCAGTAACCGATGTGGAAGTAAGTGTTGACCCTGAAATGCTTGGGCGTATTTTCGAAAATCTTTTGGCTGAAATTGACCCCGATAGTGGTGAAACAGCCCGTAAAGCAACGGGTAGTTTTTACACGCCCCGCGAAATTGTGGATTACATGGCAACGGAAAGCCTTGTTCAGTACATTCATAATAAAACATCAATTTCTCCTGATAAGATTCGCCCTGTGTTTAAAATGACAGAGGAACCAGACCCAACTTTCACAAAAGCAGAATCGGAGTGTATTTTAGATGCACTGGACAAAGCGAAAATACTTGACCCTGCTTGTGGTTCGGGAGCTTTCCCAATGGGTGTTTTGCAAAAGATTGTTCAGGCATTACAGAAATTGGATGCCAATGCCAATTGGTGGAAAAAACGACAAATTGAGCGTATTTCTAATCCAATTGTACGCAAAGCATTGAAAGAAAAATTGGACTCATCTGGTGTAGAGTACGCTCGAAAAATTGGTGTTATCCAAAACTCATTATATGGTGTGGATATACAACCTATTGCAGCTGAAATATCTAAACTTCGTTGTTTCCTGACTTTAATTGTGGACGAAAATATAGACGAAACAAAAACGAATCGAGGCATTGAACCATTACCTAACCTAGAGTTTAAATTTGTTACTGCCGATACATTGCAAAAATTACCTGAACAAAATGCTCAGAGAGGTTTATTTGATAATTACGAGGAACAAGAAAGGCTTAAAGAACTTCGGGCGCAATACCTACAAAGCTACGGAAGTGAAAAAGAAACTATTAAAAAGGAATTTATCAACGTGCAAAGTTCAATGTTTAACAAGGACTTGCATTTGTTCACAAGTACTTATAGCAGAAGCTATAAATTAAGTACTTGGAACCCTTTTTCTCATGATAAAGCCGATTGGTTTGACCCTCAATGGATGTTTGGAATTGAAAAGTTTGATGTGGTAATTGGGAATCCGCCATTTGTGGATTCTGAAACAATGACAAAAAACAACAAATTATACCGCCAATCTTTAAAAGATTCTTACTTATTTGCAAAAGGGAATTGGGATTTATTTCTTTTATTTATCGAGAGAGGTATAGATCTATTAAACATAAAGGGCTTATTTGCATTTATTATTCCTAATAAATTGATTGCAGCAAATTATGCTGAAGAAGCACGTTTAAATTTAAATAAGTTATGCTTAATCGAAATACGAGATTATTCAAGAATTAATGTTTTTAAAACAGCTGATGTTTATCCTATTACAATACTTCTTAATAAAAATAAAATATACGCAGAAAATAAGACTTCATTTGTAAAAGTAAATTCAGACTACAAACCTCAAACCGCAATTGAGGTAAAATTATTTAATAGACAAGATGATGCTTTTTGGGATAAATATTTTCTTGATTTAAAATCATTTAAATTAATACAAAAGATTAATAAATATAATAATTTGTCACACCTAGATATGTATGAAATTTCATCATCAGCAACTGTGTCTGAGGCTTATAAAATAAAGGAAATATTGCAAGATGAAGAAAATTTAGAACATAGCTTTAAATTTATTAATACTGGGACAATAGACCCATTTAAGTCATTATGGGGCAATAAGCCAACACAATACATAAAAGGGCAATATAAATTCCCAAAAGTAAAAAGGATAGAAATAGAAAAACTAAGTAAAAATAGATTAAGACAAGCAAATGCATCAAAAATTATTGTTGCAGGGATGTCAATGTCTCTTGAAGGATATTTAGATAAAGAAGGAGAGTATATAGCCGGTAAATCAACTACAATAATTTTATCTGATAAATCTTACCTTCTAAAATTGTTAGCAGTTATAAATTCAAATTTGATTAAATTTTATGTAAGCAACCAATACTTATCCTTAAAAATGGCTGGAGGTTATCTTAATATAAATCAAAATATTATTAAAGATTTACCTGTTCCTAAAAGTATCTTAGATTTTGAATCATTATCTTTTATTTCTGATTATCTACTTTTAGTAAATCACATATCCTCTAGTGTTCAAAATTTATTACAAAATTCATTCGAACATATTTTACTTTTCTTTGAGCAAATATTGAATGCAATGGTCATGGAACTTTATTTTGAAGATGAATTTAAGAATGCAGGTATTGAATTCTTAAAATATGCAGAACGGGATTTTGAAACTATTGAAGGAAAATCTGAACCTGAACAAATTGAGATAATTAATAAAGTCTACATAAAGTTGAATGAAAAGGATAATGAAATACGTAATAACCTCAAACTTATGGATATTAAACTAGCTGATATTGTAATGCCCTTAAAAACAGCCAAGTAATGAACAAGATAAACCAAATAAAACTTAAAAATTTTAAATTCTTTTATGGTGAAGTCGCTATTGAATTAGAGTGTAAAAATGCTTTAATTTTTGGTGAAAACGGAAGTGGAAAGAGCAGTCTGTATTGGGCTTTATATACCTTTTTGCAAAGTGTGTTTAAATCGGATTTCACAAAAATTCAGAAATATTTTTTGCACAATCATCCCGAAAATCTGCGAAACCGTTTTGCTCAAAATACAGAAGACAGTTATATCAAATTGATTTTTGAAGATGAACAAAAAACCATTACCGAAAAACAAATTTCAAACACCACAGTAAACACTAAAACGGGAACGTTAATTGCACAAGCCGTACAAGGGAGTGAACTTCTCAATTACAAGTTGCTTTCCAAAATTCACGATTTTAAAAACCCTTACGAGATAGACCTTTTTCCGATAATGGATAAAGACATTTTACCGTTTATAATTTTCAGGGAAGTACTGGTTCGTCATGATGGAGCAATCGCTAGCGCCAATGCACAGGAATGGTGGGATTATATAAAGACAGGCATGCAACCTCGTGGTAAAATGCACGAAATGCCATACAAAACTTTTGCGACTGCGGTCGAAATATTTAATATAGAACTGAAATTTTATTTTGATACCATTGAAGCTAAGGTGAACGAATATTTGAGGAAATTCAAACAGCAGTTTACCATAAGTTTTGAGTTTAAAAATGGTTCGTATGATGCATTTGTGCAAGGAAGTACAACGCAACGCAACCACAAAATCATTGCACCCAAAATTATTGTTCATGCAAATTTCAATCATGCAAGTATTCCTGTCGATAAACAAAAAATTACCAGGCCGCACACATTCCTGAACGAAGCTAAACTGACGGCAATTGCGCTTTCTATACGATTTGCAATGCTTGACCAGAAACTAAGTGGTGTAGCTGCTGTTGATACACCAAAATTTTTGATATTAGACGATGTGTTAATCAGTTTAGATATGAGTAATAGAGAAATTGTTTTAGACATTATTCTAAAAGAATTTACTGATTTTCAACTTATCATACTCACTCACGACCGCAATTTTTTTGAGTTATTGAGACACCGTATAAAACGTTTCAATCAGGAAAATTGGAAATACATCGAAATTTATGAATGTGAAAAAAACGGAATTCCACAGCCATACATTAAAACATCGGACACTTACCTTGAAAAAGCGGAGCTATATTTCTCCCAAAAGGAATATGAAATTGCTGGCAACTTTCTGCGTAAAGAAGCCGAAGCATTTTGCAAAGAATTTCTACCCAAGAAACAGCAATATACAACAGAATACAATTTACACGACTTAAACGGATTAATTTTGCAAAGCAAAGCATTTGCCGAAAATGCTGGTTTAGATAATGTACTATTTGAAGCATTGGACAGCCACCGAAAATTTGTATTGAATCCAACAAGCCATGACAGTTATGACGTCCCCAAATTCAACAGCGAAATTGGAAATTGTCTCAATACTTTGAAAGAACTTCGTAAAATAAAAAACGAACCGTTTTTAAAGCGTGGTGAACAAGTTGAGTTTCAACTATCTGATGGCACTGACACATATAAGTTTGATATCATTCTGCAAGACGATTTTCGTTTATTACAAGAACCCACAAAAGATTCAGTGTTATCAAAAGGGATGGTGAATTACTACATTACAAAAAATGGAACAAAAGGTGACTTGCAACACAAACAAGATTCACTGAAAAAAATGTATGATGGATGCTACAACAGTTCTGATAAAACTAAAAACGCTGATTTTTGGGAAGAAGTGATAGTAACAAAAAGCGGTCAAAAATTAAAAACAGAAAGGAAATTTTAATTAAAAGCTAATTAAGTGTATTAATGGCAAAACGATCAAATAATCTTGTAGGTGTTACCGGTGAATACTACGTTTGTGCAGAACTTGGTAAAATTGGTGTACTTGCATTGTTAACTCCAAAGAGTAATCCTCTATTCGATATTGTAGCTGTATCTCCAGATGCATCAAAAACAGTCACCATTCAAGTTAAAACCAAGTCTGAGCACAATAAAGCAGGTTGGAAATTAGGAAAAGACATTTGTGTTAAAAAGAACAATCCATATCTTTTTACGGTACTTGTCAACTTATCATATAATGAAGTGGAGTTTTACATTTATCAATATGACATTCTATCAGAGCGTGTGGCACAGGCTTACACAGAATACATCAAAACCCCCAAAAGGGATGGTAGTGAAAGAAAAGACATTGATTTCCGTTGGTGGGATTTAAAAAGATTTAAAGATGATGATTTAAAGAGAAAGAATAATTGGGATATTCTAGGGTTTCAAGAATAGGAATGTCGATAAATGGTCATTTAATTATTATAAAATAGAATTCTAAATATAGAGACATGAAAGCATTTAAGGTTATTTATCAAAATGGACACTTTGTTGATATAGAGACAAAGAAGAGAATAATTCCGGTTCAGGGTGCGGAATATGTTATATCTGCAGATTCAGATGCATTTAATGTTGAAGATTTTATCCATAAAGAAAGAAAAATATTAAGTTCTGAGGAGAAACTTGAACTTATGAAAAGTAAATATGGAACTGACAATTTTAAGAAGATTCTTAATTCTGGGGAGAGATTATTTTTTAGAATGGGTAATACGAGGAGAATAGTTGGTGATCCAAGTCGTGAATTTGTATTTGGATGTTCACTTAGAGAAGATCTATATCTCTATAAGATTAAAGGCAAAGGAGCAGCAAAACATAATCATTGGAGATTAGCTGAGTGTCAGTGTATTCTTGAAGAATGTATTTTAGGCGGTTTAACTCTTACAGAGAAGGTACCAGCAAACTCCTTGAATTCATTGTTTGGACAGACTAAAGATTTTTACTTTAGGAATCAGCGTTCTGGAAGCTGCGATGTTTTTAATACTTTCTATATTTATCAAGATGGTATGAATATTACATTTGATGGAACAAAGCAAGCTAAGTACAAAAACCTTGATGATATCAGAAAGGCATTTGTTAAAGATATCATTGTGAAAAAGATTGAGGAATTAAATAATTTGTAAAAATGTTTGACAATTTTACTAATTAAATCAAGCAAATATGCAAATATGATTGAATACAAACATATAGATCAACAACTTACAGGTATGGCTGGCGAGTTTTTGACAGTCGGAAAATTATTTAAACTTGGATTACAGGCATCAGTTACATTCGGAAATGCTAAAGCAATAGATGTGTTTGCTTTTAATCCAATGAATAATAAAACATTTGCAATTCAAGTAAAGACATTACGTAAAAAGAATTGTTTTCTCCTAAAACGAGAGAATATTAATCCTGAACACATATTTGTGTTTATCTTTTTAAATAATTTCGAAACATCTGAAACCTTTTACATTGTAAAAGGAGAAACTATACTTAAAAATATTTTGACATTTTATGGTTCATCTTACAAGGATCCTGACAATCCTAGTAAAATGCCTGCAATAAATTATGGATCATTAAAAGATTATGAAAACAATTGGGGTGTATTTGAATAGATTCTCACATCTTCGCCCAATCCAAATAATCCTCTTCCACACTATACAGCCCAAATATTTCACGTTTTAGGCGAACAAGATTTATAACATCCTCCATGTTGTATTTGAGTACATGCTGTTTTTTGTATGGGTTGTTCCAATCTTCGGCGAGTTTGAAGATATTGGATTTGTATTGGCGTTGTGATCGTTTTATTTCGAACATTTCTTCAAAGTAAGCTAGTTTATAGGAGTCCATTCCTGGCATTATGTCACGAAAGACTTTTAAAAGATTAACACAACGGAAATTATTCCGGATATCCATTCCGGTTGATTTTTCGATCATGCCGATATCCGGTCCGTAAAAGTAAATGTATCCGTCAACCGGTTGTAGTATGCGAATTATGTTTTCAGTATTTAAGTTTTCATCATAAAGCTGACCATAGTTTGTTATAGAGTAAGCGTAACCTACCAGAAAAAGTTCTTGATTGAAAAACCATTCGAGATCAATATATAAATCAGTCATTTGTTTTTTCGTAAAGGTAGTTTGAAAATGACCGAAATATTCTAACACTGTTGCAATAGCATTGTTTCAAACCCCTTTGCATTTTGTGTTTATTAACTTACACTTTATATTTGTAACAATGGAAACAAAGCCAACATATACTCTCCAAGAACTCGCAGACTACTACGATACTACGCCCCGCACCATCTACAATTGGCTTTCCCCCATCCGCAAACAATTACTTGAAATGTGTCCTGGAAAACAAAGATTAAGGATTTTGATGCCGAAACAAGTGAAGATGATTAAGGAGTTTTTGGGGTAAAACCCAGAAATGGGAATTGTTTAAACTTTATGTTAAGCTATTGAAATAACTATAAATGATTGACAAATGCAAATTATTTTAGGAAAATGAAAAAAAAAGAGTATGATAGTAAATGGAAAATTTAAAAGTATTACCTTTACACATTATTATCAAATAAATGGACAGACATACAAAAAAAAAAATAAAATCAATTAGTTCAGAAACGCTGAATGGCAAACATTATTCGAGAAATGATTTTGCGAGAAGCATAATGAATTATCCAGCTATGATGGTTCCATCTGTTCAGGAGCCAATTATAGAAAAACTTTCAGAAGCATTAGATAATGATGTTTCTTTAATGGATCCTTTTATGGGAGCTTCAAACACACTCGTTACTGGAATGAAATACGGTATGAATGTATTTGGTCAGGATATTAATCCGCTATCAATTTTATTAAGCCAAGTAAAAATGAGCTATTATCAATCTGACGAGCTATTTGATGCTGAAAAAAGAATTATTGGCGATATAAATTCTAACGTTTCTGAAGCAGTTGAAGTGTCATTTGTAAATATAGATAAATGGTTTATTAAAGAAATTCAAATTGAATTATCAAGAATTTATAGGGCTATACGTAAAGAGCCAGATTTAAGGATCAGAAAGTTTTTCTGGATAGCTTTAGCGGAAACTATACGATTGACAAGCAACGATAGAACATCTACATTTAAGATGCATATGCGTCCAATTGAAGAAATTAATTCAAGACAAGTCTCTGCTCTAAAAACGTTTATTTCTGTTTCTAGAAAGAATATAAAAAACATAGGTGATTACATCTCCGTTTTGGCACAAAAGGGCTATATAAATAATGGCAAGTATATTAAGAATGCTGATATAGTTTGGGGTGACACAAATGTGGAGATAAGAACAGATAAATTGTTCAATTTATTAGTCACATCTCCTCCATATGGTGATAACCAAACTACAGTAACTTATGGCCAGTTTTCTTATTTACCACTGCAATGGATACCAATTGAAGATATTGATAAAACAATAGAAATTGATTACTTAAAAACTACACAATCAATAGATAATAAAAGTTTAGGTGGTACAATAAAAGAAAGTATAAACGATATTGAAGAGAGAGTATTTAAGAAATCTAAAACTTTGAAGGTATTTGTAGCGCAGTTTAAAAATGATGAACAAAAAAAAGCCGAAAAGGTCACAAGATTCATAAATGACTTGGATAATAGTATTGACAAAATGCTACCAAAAATGAAAAAAGGTTCTTTTTTAGTATGGACAATAGGCAATCGAAATGTAAATAAACAAGTTGTGCAAAATGATCTTATTCTTAAAGAATTGTTTAACTCAAAAGGAGTTGCCTTATTTACAGACCTTGAAAGAGATATATTAAGTAAAAGAATGCCAGGAAGAAATAACTTCTCAAATATGATGAGCAAAGAGAAAATATTAATTTTCAAAAAGACTAATTAATGGCTAAGAAAAAGTACCATTTTGATATAACACCTCATATTGTCAAGCAATTAGGAGAACAACTTGTTTCAGATGAAATCACAGCATTATTGGAGTTGATTAAAAACTCCTATGATGCTGATGCAACCTATGTTTCAATTGAAATCAATACTACTGGACAGTATTTAAAAGAGGTGCTTTTTCATCCTGACCATAAGGGGTTTATTGTTGTTGAAGATGATGGTTTCGGAATGAATGAAGATACCATAATGAAGTCTTGGTTGCTTATCTCTTATTCCCATAAACGACAATTAAAAGAATCAAAAAAAACAACACCAGGAGGAAGAACTCCTTTGGGAGATAAAGGATTAGGACGATTAAGTACTCAAAGATTGGCAGACATTTGTGAGATTTTCACAAATGAAAAAAAAGATAAGGGAACACATATTGCCTTTAACTGGAAAGACTTTGAAAAGGAAATCGCTTTAAGTAAGGTTAAAATTAAAGCAGAATCTTTTTTGCCTAAGAAGAAATATGGCACAAAATTAGTTTTGGCTAATCTTAACCACTCTGAAGTTTGGGAAGGAGATAACTTAGAAAAATTTAAAGGTCTAGTTTCACAAATTATTTCTCCATACAAGGAGAATAGACCGTTTGAAGTCTATTTGAAATTTAATGGAATCAACATTGATTTCGATAAATCAAATGAAGAATTAAGAAACTTAGCAATATCACGTTTTGAATTTAAATTTGATGGTAAAGAAATAATAATCAAAGGAAAGACTAAACTGACTAAATTTATTGGCAATAATCGAGAAGATTTTAAAAATTATCTAGAAATAGATAATGGGAAAAAATTCTTCGATTTCCTTAAAAAAAAATACAAGGATATTGATAATGCATCAGGTACTTTTTTCATACAAACAGAAAAAAAGTTTGACTTCTATAAAGATATTGGTAGTCTAGAAATCTTTAATGGAGAAAGGGCAAACCCAGGCTCTTTTAATGGTCTTATAGATGAATTTACATATGATAATTGGATGTTTTCGGATGAGAATGTAAAAGAAATATTTGGGAAACTTACTAATTATCGAGATTTTGCTCAAAGTCAAGCAGGCATTAAGTTGTTTAGAAATGGATTTGCAGTAAAACCTTTTGGAATTGATGGCGATGATTGGCTTCGTTTAAGAGATTCGCAGACAACTGGAGGCTCATATTATCCTTTGAGACCTGCAAATGTCATAGGTTATTTTGCTATAGATGAAGGTGAAAATAGAGAATTAAAAGATAAAACAGACAGAGAAGGCTTGGTCTCAAATCCATACTCTCGTAATTTCTTTGTTTTGGCTTTCTTTATTCGAGATGAAATCAATCGTTATCAAGAAAACATTCGAAGAACCTATAATGACTTTCTAAAAACATACAAAACTGAAAATAGTGGCATAAAAACAGTAACCCAAGCATTTAATCAGCTTAAAGATACTAAATCCAAGACAGAAGAAGTAAAACAGGAATTTAAGGATGCTGTTTTTACAGTAGATAAAGCAATTAAAGATTCGGATAAAATCGTTAAATCTGTCAAGAGCAACCCGTTGTTCTCCACAGATTTGGAAAAAGAAACGGTTGAAAAAGTACATACCTTACTCAATGAATTAAAAGTTATTCAAAACACTCTAGAAAAACTTGAAAAGGTAATATCAAAGACGGAAAAGTTAAATGAAGTTATTGATGTACTTGAACCTAAAATTCAGATATTAGAGGAACAGCTAATTAATTTTTCACAACTGGCAAGTCTAGGATTAACTGCCGAATCTGTTAGCCACGAATTTGCTTCGATAGCAGACAGGTTGGCGGAAAAAGCGTCTTTTTATGCTACAAAACTACAAGGTAAAAAAATGACCGATTCGGATATTTATGTATTCATGGAATACATAAATACTACAGTAAACGGATTGAAAACTCAATTAAAACACCTTGACCCTGCATTAAAATACAATAGAGAGAAAAAATCCACCTTCAATATTTCTGGCTTTCTTGAAGAAGAAAATGAATATTATAAAAACAGATTCGAAAAACAGCAAATTAAATTTAGTATACTTCAAGAAGAGGATTTTTCGATCAATATAAACAGGGGAAAACTCGTTCAGATTATTGATAATATTGTAAATAACGCTGAATATTGGTTGATTGAACGAAAGAAAAACGAACCAAGTTTTAATCCTTCAATTACTATAAAATTAGATTCTCCTTGGATTTATATATCAGATAATGGATACGGGGTATCTCCAGCGGTTGAAAATCAGATTTTTGAACCATTTGTTACTACCAAACCTAAAGGTGAAGGAAGAGGTTTAGGATTGTTTATTATTCAGCAATTATTAGACGCTTCGGGATGTACAATAGCGTTGGAGCCTACCCGAAATGAACATAAAAGAAAATTCATTTTTGCTATTAACTTTTCAAACATCATCAATGGAGACAAATAATCAAGAAAATAATAAAGTTACAATAAATACTAAAAGCGAAGCCCAGGCACAGACAGCTATTATAAATTTTTTAACTCAGCTAAATGTTCAAAAAATTGTGTATGTAGATGACAGGTGTTCAATAAGTGAATTGAAAGAAGCTTATATTGGAAAACTAAAAGCACATTATGAAAATAAGCCGGAAGAAATAGATTTTGTAAACTGGGAATCAGCAGAACAAGTATTCGAAAACCAAATTGTTGCATTGTGGGATGGTAAGAGTGATGAAGAAAGAAGAGGGTTGTTTTTAAAAATTCTAACCTTCGAAAATAATGTTGAAGAACTTGAGAATTCTGTTGCTCCATTACACCTTAAAACTGTTTTAAAGGATAAGATTGATTTATTATCACCTTCCGAGTGGGTTGCAAATAAAGACAATATTACCCAAAGCCTTAGTGAAAAAGCTAAAATCTTATTTCTATTCGACATTGTTTTTGAATATGCGCCTTTACCAGGTCATAGAGATGGAAGGGATTTAGCAGTTGAGTTACTTCAAGACAACACTATTAGTAAATTTTTATATTGTGGTATTTTCTCACATTTATTTAATATCAATGAGGAGCATGAAAAAAGAAAGGAATATTGCAGGACACATCATTTAGATAAAGAAAAGTTTTATACTATTTCAAAAAAGAGGTTTCAAAGCGGTTCTTATTTACCAGGGTTAGCAGAGGGAATACGTAATACTCTTCTCATTAACGAAGTTGAATTGTTAAAGAAAGACGCTTCAAAATTATTAAAAAAGTCCTTTAACGAGGCTATCGGTGAAATTATTAATATGACACCTGAATCCTTTAATCATATTATTCAAAAAAGTTCAAAAGTCGAAGGTGCATGGGAAATGGCGACATTGATTAGAGTTTCTAATATTATAACAACCAATAAGGCTTTAAAAAGTCTATTATCTGATTCTCTGAGAACAAAATTAAATCAAAGTCTAGGGAAGATAAGACAAGTCGAAAATATTAAGACTGGAGGAGAAACTCCTTTTGATAAAGCCCAAGTGTTTGATTTAAGAGCAAAAGAATTGTACATCAACAGTGATATTCTAAATCAGTTGCATTATCCATTGTCTAATGGGGATATTTTTAAAATTCAGGATACAGAGTATATTTTGCTCGTTCAACCTTGTAATGTTGCTATGCGAAGCAGTGGTTCAAGAGAAAGAAACTACAATCTTGGTTTACTTGTTGAATTGGAAGTTCTAAAGAAAGATGATTTCCTTAAATATAAAAAACATCAACTCGCTACTTTAGAAGTTATAGAGGATATTTCGTTGCCATTTGATTCCGTAAAAATAGCTCGCTTTTCTACATTCCAATCAGTAAGCCTATCTCCCTTAGATTTGACGGTTTTTAATAATGATGGGGTATCAAGAATAAATTTAAGTGAGTCAGAAAATTTATCTACGACAATTCAAGAATCATGGAAAAAGCGATACAAGGTGCTACATAAGGAGTTTTCTGATTTTAGTGAAGGAATAAAAACATACAATAAATTAAGAATTACCAATAAGAATATAATAAAGAAATTGGTGTTAAATGGCTCCCTATTTTCAGGTTATAAAATAGACAATGAAAATTCTTTATCTAAAAGAGCAAAATTGTTAGAATTTAATATACAAAGGATGGCTCATTACAAATCTCCCTATTCTGATGACTTATTACAAAAGTTTATGCTGTATTTGTCAAGAAATGCTTTTGAGCACGATTTTACAAATTAACATCGTTGAGTAAAATGAATTAAGCATTAGTCGGTAACAGCAAGGCTTTGCAAAATGCGTACTAAAAAATAGCTAAAGCATTGAAACTTATATTTCTTTGCCCTTATCTTGAAACATTTGCGGTCGAAAATCCCACAGCTGTTACAAAACCTCAAATATTACCAGAAATCACTCCCCATTACTCCCCAATAACTCCATTTAGCAGAAAACACTAATTTCACTTACCATATTATTGCATTAAGAATTTAATGCGAATATGCCAAAGCTGAAACATATACTGATAGTAGTAGCGGTGATCCTGACCTTTGGAATCGCCTGGAAGTTTTTTAAGAGAGTAAAGGATACCGAAAAGCTGAAGCTTGGCAGTACCTCTCTGAAAGCATCAAAGAAACTTGAAAGTTTCAAGGATCTTGCTGATATTTTTACTAGCGGATTTAGGATGAAAGGATACATTGAAGTCCGCAATTTCTCAGGAAAGGATTACATCCTAAATCAGCTTAGTCTTGATTGCTATTCGCCAAAATCTCAAAAGCTGGTAGCCGAACAAACCAACATACTTCCTGAAAACATAGTTTTGAAAAACCGACAGGTAACAAATATTCCTTTGGAATATAATGTTGACCTGATTAACTCATTGTCTCTTTTCAGAGAATCGGAAGTAATCCCAGCAGATGCAACAGTTTGGCAGATTGTCTCAAAACCTGCAACCTACTGGAAAGATATAAACCTGAAAAAGCTGAAAGTGAAACTTATCGGCTTTATCCAGGCAGAGGGAATTACACTTAGTGTTAACGAAGATTATCTGCTGTTATGAGTAATTATGCCGTATCGGGAAAAAGCAAGACCTTAAAGCATTATGCCGATGTGCATGATACTATTGCTGCCGTGAAAAGAATCGTAAAAGAAAATTATCCAGCAGCAAAAGATCTTTCATCCGTACTTCAGGGAAATAATTGCAAAGAAACATTTGAGAATGTCTGGAACTTTGTACGTCAGAATATAAGGTATCAGAATGATGAGCCAGGATTGGAACAGCTCCGCACTCCGCAGAGAACCTTACACGATCAGATTGGTGACTGTGATGATATGAGTATTCTAATCTCGAGTATTCTCACAAACCTTGGACATAATCACGAACTTGTTGTAGCGGCTTACAGAAAAGCAGATCAGTGGCAACACATTTACCCAGCAGCATATAGTAGCAACGGAGCCAGATATGTGATTGATTGCGTTCCGGAAATCCCACATTTTAATTATGAAGCACAACCCATTAGAAACAAAATAGTAATAGACATGCGACTAGAAGAATTAGGCTCAGTTTCCGCTGGCATGATCAGCGAGCTCACAAAACCTTTCGACATTAATAATTTGTCGGGAGCATTTGTTGAGGACTACCAACTCGAAGTAATCCAAGGCATACTTGGAAACGTGGCAATTGTTGGTCCAGAAGATGAATACGATACCGCCATTAGCGGTTCGGAACTGCAACGCAACATCATCCTTAAACAGTTGATTGATGCAAGACAAACCCTTGAAAAAGAAGTGAACAGCCCGTCGGAGATGTCACAGATTAACGATAATAAGACAGAACTGAAATTGGTTAACGACATCATCAATAGTTTTAATGAGGATGCTGGCCGAGATGAAGCTATCGAAATCGCAATCAGCCAGGGCACACTTTATCAGAATTTCTACAAAGCAATTCAGTATGCTTTTGATGAATCTGTGAACGGACTTTCCGGTGAATCAGATGAAGAAATGTATTATCTGAAAGTTTTGGCCGACAATGATATGCTCGAAGAGCTTATCAGTGACAAGTACAGTGCTGAAGATCTTGAAGGACTCGCAGCCATCAAGCTTGCGAAAAATCCAAATGCGCCGAAATCTGGTGGCCTCCTGAAGAAAATCGGAGCAAAAGTAAAACAAGGCGTTCAGAAGTTTAAAGAAAACAATCCAAAGATTGCAAAAGTTGGACATGCACTTAATAAGTACAATCCAGCAACTTTCACATTGAGAAAATCAATGGAAGCTTTCTTGAGAGCAAATGTTTTCTTCGTGGCCGAAAAACTAGCCATTGGTTATGCCAGCGAAGCTGAAGCAAAAAAGCTTGGTTACAGTAACCCAGAATGGAAACAATTTGTTGATGCAAAAGACAAAGCTGAGCAGAAATGGCATTCACTTGGAGGCGACAAAGCTTACTTCAGACAAATGGTTATGAATGGCCGTGGAGCAAAGAAAGCTGGACTGAAAGGACAGCTAGGCGTTGCTCCTGCAATAATTCTAGCTATCACCAAAGTTTTTGGAGGCATCATCGAGATGGTAAAAAAACTCAAGTTAAGAAGAGCGGATGGAACTGTAGTTGATGAAACTCAGGAATCACCAAGTCCAGCAAATAACACAAACTATAAATCAAAAAATATGGCAACCGGTACAGAAAAAGAAACTCCAGATGGAGGAGCTCCTGCAGACAATGCAGCCAATATACAAACTGATGAAAAATCAGGTGTGAGTGTAGAAACAGTAGTTGACGAAAACGGCAAAGAAAGCAAGATTTACCGTGATAAAGACGGAAATGAAATCAGCAGAATTAAGTACTTCCTGATCAAGAACAAAACAATGATAATCATTGTTGCAGTTGTTCTTACCATTGGGATTGCTGCTCTGGTGATTTGGAAAATCCGCCAGAGATCCCTACGTGGACTTGGCGAAGCCGGACTTTCCAAAAAGCAGGAAAATTTCATAAAACGCAAGGGTTTAAACAGTAGAGCTTATGCCTCTTTGATTCGCGAAGAAATCAAAAAGGACAAAAAACCTTACAATGATGTAAACCGCAAATCATATTACAAAAAGGTTTTCCGTGAAGCCTTCGACAGACCACTATCTTCCAAACAAGTATCTGCAGCACAGCAATACAATCAAACACTTAGCCAGGTGCGACAAATAGCCAAAGCAAAAGGTGGAGGATCAAGAGCATGGAAAGAAGCTTGGTCGGAAGTAAAAAAAAAAGATTAGTTGAACCCGAATTACAATTTAATGGAATGAAAAGAAAAAGCAGCACAGCCAAGCCAAAGAAGTACAAAACACTTTCCGGCACAAAGAAAAACGCAGAAGTGTCATCGAGATTTAAAATGATTACCGAAAGGGCAAAAAAAATCAGACAGACACATCCAAAGATGAAGTGGAAAAACTGCATCAAGCAAGCCTCAAGCGAGCTTTATAAATAGAGTACTTACTAATGTTTAATTTAAATACTTACAAAAATGAGTGAAATGACAAACGAGGAAATTATCCTCAGCGGATTAAGCGGAAACGTTGAAGTCGGAGCAGAAAGCAGAAAAAAAGCTGCAGAGTTTTCAAAGCTCGGAGCAAGTCTGTTCAGAAAACAGATGATTGAGAGAATCCCGAATCTTCCAGCCAACATGCAAAAGATGTTGAAGGAAGACAGAGCACAAATTTCCGATAAGGAATATTTTGTGATCAGAGAACTTGCCGGAACCAGTACCGACATTATCAAGAAAAACGAAAAGAGTGAAGCTGGGCTTCGTAACATAGACGATGCTGAGCTGGCAGAGAATCAGTACTTCCTTCTTTCTGCAATTAGTTTGCAATACAGAAGTGGATCGTCTGGACGTTTCGATGAACTCTTCCCAGATTTCTTGGCAAATGCAGTTTTCACTTTCAAGATTGCTACCCGTGAGATTATGAGTAAAAACCCAGTTGACATGTTCCAGGCACCTGTGTTCGGATACAATGTGAACAGAGATTTTGGAATCATCATCCTCAACAACCCGAAGTTGATCGTACCAAAGAAAACCATTGCTTTCGACATCGTAGATGCACCAGTCAGCATGAGTGGACAAGTTAAGCTGAAACTTATCGGCACCGAGGTAAAAAGTTACTAGCGAATGAGGATCCGGGCAACCGGACCTCTTTGTTATTTTTTTAATCATTAAAAACATAGAACAATGGATTTAGTAAGTTCGATAAAAGCACTTTCGAAAGAAGGAAGAGTTGATTTAGGAAGGTCCATCCGCAAGGATCCTGATTTGTACAATGCAATGAATGGAATGGGTGGAGTGAGTGAATCAGCAAACAAGGGATTATTTAAGGGAACAATTACAAAAGTATCTGTCCCATTACAAAATCTTGATGTGCAGGCCATAGACGGTTCCGGCACAACATTTACAGCTAAGACCAATAATGTTGGCTATTACCAAATAGAACTCGTTGATGGAAACTACACAGCAAAAGTCACATTTGAGGGCGTATCAAAAACACAAGCTATAAAAATCGTCAAAGGCGAAACCACCATTTTCAATCATGATTTTGAATAGTAACAAAATTGCAAATGAGGTATGAATATGATAAAAAGATATCTGGAAGAGCGCAAAGGAATAGATTCCCTAATGCGTTTGCAATCGTTGATGACTTTGATATTTGCATTTATTGTCATCACCTGGCAAATGATTGAAGGGAAGATCTACTTTGAACTTGATGCCCTGCTGATAACCGCAGGATTTGCACCAAAAGCACTCCAGAAATTTGCAGAAGCAATTTTATACCGCAGAACAGGAAATACAACTCTTAAAGAAGATGAACATGATGGCTAACGAAACAATATTTGGAATCATCATCAGTGTGTTGCTGTCAATAAACGGCATCACACTCACTTTTTTTGTTGCCAATGTCAGGGAACTCAAGAAGATTATTCAGGAACTCGCATTAGCAATCAGGGGAAGTCAAAAAGATATTGAATACCTCAATAAGTCAGTCCAGCTTCACGCCAAAATTCTGGAGAAACATACTGAAGAAATTGAGGAAATCAAGATCAAAGCAGAAAGACATAAATCAGGAGGAAAACAATTATGACAGAACTAAGCAAAACAGCATTTATCATCCAGTGTTTTGATAAAGAAATAGTAAACAACAAAGTCCATGAGTTGAAAGAAGAGCTTGACAAAGATTACAAATATCTTGTAGGAATTGCTATCTCCAATTCAAATGCTGGGGCAAACTCAATTCTGGAGCAGGTCAAAGTTAAGGGAGCAGATGTGCTGCCGGAGAAATTTGAAGCTGCTCATGTAATGAGTAACGGAGCTGTTGCACCAAACAAAAGATTTTTCTCATGGTTCACTCCTATTCCAGTTTCTGGCGATGAAATGATTATCCGGTTCAGCGATCCAAATTGGTCAACAAATTACAATCTGCAGGTGCAGGTATTATTAACCAATAATTTGGAAGAAATCGTCAATGTACTCTTTGCATAAGATATATGGTGGAGATTTAAAAAATCAAGGTAGTGAATCGTTTCGGTTCACTATCAAAGATTTTAAGAAAGTTCGTGGTGCTTTTTGTTCAGGCGGTGTCAATTTGTCGTTGAATTTCGACAACGGCAGAAAAGTGTTTCTGCATGAGTTCGAGTTCGGCAAAACGACAGATTGCCCGCCAAACAAAAGACCAGTGATTTTTGAAAAAGATCTCGACATGGAGCTTATCAGTGGAGTAGTTAGCGGAATAATGGGACAGCAAACATCAGTGTATTTAATACTTGAAAAATGAAATCATCAGACAACATATTACAAAGCATGATTGATACAGAGATAGGATCAAATCCATCCTATACTATCACCCATCATCAGGCCGACAATCCTCACAGGATTGATGTTGCCAGAGATGAAACAATTTTGATTCATGAAATCAATATTGAAGTTGCTACTGATTTTTGGCTTGAGTTTCATTCCGCAAGCGAAAGTCATCTAATACAAAAGACGATCACAACACCTCAAAATATAGACTACGACATCATCACTAGGCACAAAGGAGCTGCAAATTTCTCACAATCTCACAACTTTAATTATATAGTAAAATACATCCGAATCAAAATAGTGAAATAATGCAACATATTTTCGACATACACGATTACGATGAAAACTTTGCAGAAAGGTTTTGCAGTCATACCATTCCAATCTATGATTTGTGGAGCGTCAGACCATTGCAGAACCAGATGAAAGAAATCATTTCAGGAACTTCAGCAGATGTTGAAAAATGTCGCAATTTTCTCATTGATCATGCAAACAAAGATTATCCTCATGAGCTTGTGATAGTGATTGGTAATGCCGAAAAATCCAATCCTGGCAATATGTTGAATTCCACTAAAAAATACTTCAAACTGAAGTTTGACAAGTTCAAAGGAAACGATCTTGGCCAACCTTTGTTTTTGGGATCACCACAGCCATATCCAGTCGGACAGGAACAAATGTTGCCAATGAGTTACCCAGGCTTTCCACCACGTGCCCAGAATGGAGCCGCTGGTTTTGGAGGATTGGGTGGTTTATCATACCAAGATCTTCAGGGAATAATTGATAAGAATGTTTCGGATGCCACACGCTCCATCAAAGCTGAGTATGATGAGATTTCGGCCAAAAGAGAAACCGACTCCATCAAGCGAATTGCTGAGCTTGAGATGAAAATGGAACTCTACAAGTTGGAACTTAGATCAAAGGAGATTGAAGAAAAAGAAAGAAAGCTGATGGAAGAACTCGAAGAGTTTGAAGAAAGAAAAGCTGAAGGACTAGGTACCGTTAAGGAATACACAAAAACCATTGCCGGTGGATTGATTGAACTAGGCAAATCTGCCCTTGGACTTTCTGAAGCTGACGATCTGGTAAGAAAATCATTCAAAAAGAAAAACAAAGAAAAAGAAAAAACAGAACCTAATCTGAAAGGAGCATCACCAGAATTTGATGATGATGGATTTACAACAAAATCAGAAACTACTGCAGGAAATGAAATTGCCTTTGGTCAGCTTTTAAATGTCATCAAAGGATTATCCGATGACCAGAAAATGCAACTTATGGATGTACTTATTCCGGAAGAAGAATTTGCTGGTGCAGGCGCTGAGAATAATGAAAACGAAAAGTCAAACCAAGACAATCAGGAATAACATGAAAACTTACAAATTAGCAATAACAATTAGCGAAGGTGGCAAAGAACTTCAAAAAGAAATTCAGCTCGATGCTGCCGATCCAAAAGAGCTTTCACAAAAGTTGAATGCGCTTAAAATTCTGAATCAGTCCATCAGTCATGAAGATTTGATGAGCACAGTTGAGATGATTCATGAAAAGCCAGAACTTATTCCTGTAGTCAAGGAAATGATTGACGAAGGCGAAGAACTTACCGAAGCTCAATTGCTGTTAAGGCTTCCGAAATATGTAAAGAAAGTATTGACAATTTTAAAATCTTAGAACATGTATGAGTATTTGATAGCAGCCGGACTGCAGGCAAAGAATAAGTATAATGCTATTCCTCCTGAACAAAAAAGAAGGACATGGACTATAATTCTTGTCATAATACTCATATTAGTATTTAGAGGCAAGCTCAGTGCATTTATCCAAAGGATGATGCACCGTGACATTGAAAAAATTGATGTTGACCAGGGAAATCTTACTTATGAAAGAGGTGAGTTTTTCTCCATGTGCAGCACTCTCGAATCTGCCATGAATGGATCAGGGACTCAAGAAGATAGTATTAACGATGTACTCATGAGATTAAAAACTCAGGATGACTGGAACTTTCTGCAGAAGTGTTTCGGAACCAGGAAAAAGGATGGCGGAACTTTTTTCGCAGATCTTACCGGTGATTTAAAAAGCTGGCTTGCTGATGACCTTGACAGTGGTGAAATGGAAGAAGTAAGGGATATTTTAATTCAGAATGGAATAACATATTAAAACAATAAAAAATGAAATCACAGAATGTAATAGTGTTAATAATTGTGATCATACTTGGCGCAATAATCTTCTGGAAAAGGGATGCGATAAAACGCAAATTTGGTATTGCTACAGATTCAACAGATGGAAGTAGTAAGTCTGGAACATGGACGTCACCATCTGGCACGACAGCTCCAGTTACTCCAGGTATCGAATACAAAAAATGCACAGGTTTTCCTTTAAAATTGGGATGTACTGGTGATAATGTTTTAACTCTACAGAAAACTTTAAACAAAATGCACGGAGCTGGAATTTCTGCGGATGGCTATTTTGGACCACAAACCGAAGCTGCGCTTATAAAACTTGGTTATGGAGAAACCTTAGATTCGAATGAAGCTGTAAGAATAGCAACTACAAAATCTGTATGAAAATTCAACTACCAGAATATGTAGAGAAAAACAAAAAGTGGTTTGTCGCTGGCGCAGTGTTGCTGGTGATAATTATTGTATTACGAAAAATTAAAATTTTAACTATGATAATAGATATTATTGAAAAGCTCCCTCACAGAGGCGAGTACCAACAGAGAAGTCTTGAGAGTATAGACAGAATAATAATCCATCATTCTGCTTCAGCTGCAGGTAAGTTTAATGCTTTTGATTTTGCCAGATGGCACATGGATCCAAACGGCAGATTAAATGCACCAAGAATAGCATATCATTTTTGTGTTGATCCTGATGGAAAAGTTTACCAAACTAACAAACTTACATCAATGAGTTGGCATACTATCAATGCTAATGCTACAGGAATCGGAATTGTGCTTAATGGAAATTTCGAATCAGAGCAACCAACCAATGCTCAATTAAAATCGCTGAAGAACCTGATTAAATACCTGAATAGCAAGCTCAAGAAAAAATTGCCAGTATATGGCCACAAAGAAATCCCAGGAAATGCCACAGCTTGTCCAGGAAGAAACGTAAAGCTTGAGGACTTTAAAAATATTTCATAAGCATGAAAAAGTACATTATAATAGTAGTTCTGATTGTGAGCATTGGTGCAGCAATTTTGATTGTGCGCAAGCGTAAGCAGGCAGAAACGGCAGTTCTTGGAAAAGCCGTTTTGCCAGATAAGCCACCGAAAGTTAAGATTGTTTACAACAAAATGCTGAAGCCACATGAAAGAATAAAGGTTGGCACCTCCAGAGAAGCTTATAATGTTTTTAAAGAAATCTGGAGTAATCAGATTGATACCAGGGAAGAAATGATAATTCTTCTCCTAGACCGATCAAATTCAGTTCTGGGATATGACTTCCTTAGTATGGGAGGCATTACCGGAACTGTTGCCGATATCAGGTTGCTTTTCAGTGTGGCATTAAATAGCCTGGCAACAAGTATTATTATGTGTCACAATCACCCATCAGGCAACCTAACACCAAGTACTGCCGATATCGAGTTAACTCGAAGAGTAAGAGATACTGGCAAAATAATGGATATAGCGCTCTTGGACCATTTGATCATCAATAATGATTCTTATTGTTCAATGCAAGATGATGGTTATCTGTAAAACAAAATCACAAAACGCAAATCACAAATAACAAAAAACAAAAAGATAAATTACAAAAGGCAAACTATGAAAAAAATAACATACCTATTAATAATAGTGTCGGCATCAATTTTATTATTCTCCTGCTCGCCACAAAAGCGTCTAAATCGTCTGGTCGCTCTCCATCCAGAACTATCAACAACCGACACCATCCACATCCGGGACACAACAATTATCCCCGAAACCAGAATAGATACTGCCTTTAATGATAGCATGATGGATGACACTGTAATCTTTACAAAAGAAAAGTTGACAGTAAAACTTCACCGAATGCGAGATAGTGTTTATATGGAGGCTGAGTATGGAGGAGATACGGTGGTGATTGAAAAGGAAATACCGGTTGATAGAATCATATTAAAAGAGAATCCTGAATCCTCCATCGACAAACTTTGGGCTGAAAACAAATATTATATTTTGTTTTCAGTTTTTTGTTTGGCTGTGATGTTGGGTTTTGTTGTGGGGGTTAGAAAGTAAAATATTAAGATTAACTAATTTTACTATTATAAATATTTTATACACTAATTAAATTTTTTCATAGAAAGTATTGCACGTTATAATTAAGTTTTATTTCTTTGTAAATATAATCAACTAATAATTGTGCTATTTAATTCTTTACTATGAAAAGGACACTTATAATATTTTACTTAGTATTATTCTCAGCTATCGGCTATGCACAGAACGAAAAATCATTTTTTAACGCCGAAATGATAAAATTAGGCTGGAACATTGCCAGTCCTTATTTAACAGCTCAAATAAAAGATCCTCTTACCAAAGAAATCGTAACGAAAACAGTTCCTAAACTTATTGACCAGGATATTAAAGCATCAGTTTATGAGTTTACAAATTCCTTTTATACAGTTAAGGGAATAAAAGTACTTAATAAAGAGTTTCTTAGTAAACTTGAAATTAGCATTACGAAAGGGATAAATGCAGTAAAGACAAAGGATTATATTACTGCTGTAAACGAAATCATTGAAATTGTTTCTTTGGGTTCATCTTATTTGGACATAGGTTTATTAAATCTTGCAGACTCAAAAATGAGTAATTCTCCTACGTTTGATAAATCATTGTTATTTAGTACAAGTACATTAACAGAAAAACTATTTGTAAGCAACTTGAATTATTTGTTTTTCATAGACAATGGAAAACTTATAATTGATTATCAGGATGAAGAATCAGAAAGTTTTATTATTGAAATGAATAGTGGGGCGACTTATGAAATTGGTGTTTTAAGCATTGAAATGGAGGATCCAATTTATCTTGAGTCTTTGAAAGCAGACAAAGAATTATTAAATAATTTCAATAGAGATTTTGTAAACTTAATGATGGAATCATTGGGTTCTGGTTCAATTTTAAAAACTGAATTTTCTGATGAATACAATTTCAAATCACTGAAATATACTTATGCATACACATCAAACGAAGATTCACAATCATATATGGCATATTTTATATTTGTTTTTAATGGCAATAGTGTTTATATGATAGTATTGAATTCTACAACTGAAACTTTTACACAAGTAAAGCCTGATTTCGCCCATTTGATGGAGAATTTTTACATTGTTGGGATTGATGAAACTAAAATTATTGAACCATGCGAAGCCAACAGGACAGGACAGCTAATACTTAATAATAATTCCACAAATCCCTATGATGTATATTTTAATGGACAATATCAATTTAGAATGAGTGGGGGATCGTCAAAAAATGTTGATATTAAAGAAGGTAAATGTAGCATTTATGTAAAACAAGTCAGTGGTTATGCGTTTTATCCGACTGAAGTTACTAAAGAATTAAGTAATGTTGAAAGATGCCAGAAATATAGAGTCGCTTTTCCCTAAATACATAGTAAAAACAATTGTCTAAATTTAATTTAAAGAATAAATCATGAAAAAAATATTTTCGACAATAATATCATTGATATTATGCTTAAGCGTATTTGCATCGCCAGTTAATTTGGAGAAAGCTATAAAAGTCGCTAAAAATTTCTACCAGCAATTAAGCCCTGAAAGAGGATTTGCTGAAAGTGATTTTTCTTTAGTTTACACCGCAAAATCAAAAGAGATTGGTATCCAAAATGGTACAAACTCAGAAATTGCTACGTTCTATATTTTTAATATCAATGAAAATCAAGGGTTTGTTCTAATATCTGCAGATGATGCAACATATCCGATTTTAGGCTATTCCATGGTTGGAGAATATGATGAGTCAAACGCACCACCTGCATTTAGAAAATTGTTAGAAAAGTATAAATTAGAAATTAGTGACATTATTATCAATAATTACGAGCCTAATGATAATATTGTGCAAGAATGGATGGTTCTAGAAAGCGGTGGCAGATTGTCAGAAGGAAAAGAATCCATGGCTGTGAATCCTTTAATACAAACGAAATGGAGTCAATCACCTTATGTAAATGCAATGTGTCCTTATGATGCTAATGCAGGATCTTATAATGATTACCATTGTGTTACTGGTTGTCCTGCTACAGCAATGGCACAGATTATGAAATATTGGAATTATCCCACAATGGGGGTAGGATTTCATTCATATAACCATAACGATTATGGCACGTTATCTGCAAATTTTGCATCAACCACATACAATTGGAGTTCAATGCCTAACACAGTTTCGTCTGCGAATAGTGCTGTAGCTACTATTATGTATCATTGTGGCGTTGCTGTTGAAATGGGTTACGGTCCAACGGTTAGTGGTTCTTATGTGATTATTTCAGGGTCTCCGACACCAGAACAGTGTTCGGAATATGCATTTAAAACTTATTTTGGGTACAATTCTACAACAATTCAAGGCTTAAAACGATCTAGCTACAGCGATACAAATTGGAAAAACATTTTGAAGGCTGAACTTAACGCAGGGAGGCCAATTCAATATGCAGGATTTGGTCAGGGTGGTCATACTTTCGTTTGTGATGGATATGATTCGAGTGATTACTTTCATATGAATTGGGGCTGGGGAGGCTCCTGTGATGGATATTTTTCATTAAATGCGTTAAACCCAGGTACTGGAGGTACTGGATCTGGTGCAGGAACTTATAATGAAGGACAACAAGCATTAATAGGAATTCAACCCGCATCAGGTGGAAGCACTTCAACCGGAGTGATAGACTTGAATTCATCGATCTCGATTTCACCAAACCCAATTGATTTTGCACAATCTTTCTCTGTGAATGCTGATGTTACAAATAGTGGAACTGGCAATTTTAGTGGGGACTATTGTGCAGCTCTTTTCACGGCATCAGGCGATTTTATTGATTATGTTCAAACTTTGTCTGCAGGCTCAAATCCATTATTGCCTGGATATCATTACACAGGCGGTTTGACATTTTCAAGTTCTGGGATTTTAGCTGTTCCAGGAAGTTATAAAATTGGCATATTTTACAAGAATTCAGATGAAAATTGGGAATTAGCAGGTAATGCATCATATACAAACCCAATCAGTGTTACAATTAATTCACCAACAAATTATATTCAACTTTATTCAGATTTGAATGTTACTCCAAACACCTTTGTTCACGGACAATCAGCTTCAGTTAACTTCAATATTCTGAATAATAATAGCTCAACATATTTTGGTTCTTATTGCGCAAATTTATATGATTTGGAAGGAAATTTTGTTCAAACTATTGGTACAATAAATGAAACAAATGGATTACCGTCTGGTTATGTTTATTCATCACCATTTTTAACAGTAAATACCACATCTATTTCAGCAGAACCTGGATCATACATACTCGCTATTTTAGAAAAAGAAAACGGATCATCAAATTGGTATTTGGTAGGTGGAGAAGACTACACTAATCCTGTTAATATTAATGTGGTAGAACCGAGTATGTCCGCAGATATTTATGAAACAAATAATATTGAAAGTACTGCTTACAATTTATCACTTAATTTTTCTGGAGGAACTGCGAATAAACAAACTAATGGCTCGAATTTTCATATTGGTTCTGATCTTGATTATTACAAATTAGTTTTGCCAACTGGTTACAATTATTCAATAAGTGCGAGATTGCATGATAGCTACAACAGTGACAATGGCCAAACTTATACAGGAGATGCAATGTTTTCCTATAAAAAGAATTCTACGTGGTCGGATAATTTTGATGACATAATGCCCACTAATATAAGTGTTTCTAATGGGGGAACAATCCTTTTTAATGTTGCTCCATATTTTGTTGGTGGAACTGGCACATATCTTCTTGATATGAGTATTACTAGGACAACTGAACTAAACTCTAATAGTCTAAATGAACAAAGTATTAGCGTCTATCCGAATCCTGCAACTAAAGATTTTTACATTATTTTTAGCGATCTAAATTTAAAGATAAATTCGATTAAAATGTTTGATTGTTCTGGCCGCGAAGTTTCTGAGTTTGATTTGCCGGAATATTTAGATCCAAAAATTTATTGTTCTATTGGGGATATTAAAGACGGCCTATATTTTATTCAGATTACCACAGAAAAAGGAATTGTAAGTAAACCAATTGTAATTAAAAGCTTTTGATTCCGGAATTAATATCTTTCTTCTTAGGATAAATAAATTGAATAACAACTTTATTGATACTATAAAAAAGCCTTGCAAAACAAGGCTTTTTTTATCCCCCAAACCACCCCTTCACATCCTTCACATTTTTTGCTTTCGTTAGCTGTTCCATGTTCGCTGGCGGATTGTAGCCCCTTTTTAGGGCATACGCCAGGTTGTTAGAACACCTTTGCGAACATGCGTAAGAACTAGATTTAAAACTTTCGTAAGGAGATCCGCACATCCAGCAGATCTTCAGGTACTTTGTTCTGCGGATTGGTTTGGTTACGGTTCCACCGAGCGTACTATTGTAAACCCTGGTCGAATCTTCCACTTTTACGGCAATGATATTTTGCCGGCACATTTCTTTTGTAGTAATGGGTGTTTGCTGTTTCATCGTTTTTTAATGTAAAAATAACGACAGCCAGAATTTCACTTTCCATTAAAACATATTATCCGTTTTTACATGTTACTAATTTCTATTATATTTGATTATGACATCCGCATGAGCACATTATGACCGATTTATGACATCCGCATGAGCACTGCATGACCACCGCATGAACACTGCATGAGCGATGCATGAACTATATATGAACAAATATTATAGAATTCCTGATGTAGCAAAGGCTCTCTGCTATGAAAAATTAAAAAAATTAAAAAAATCTTTTTTGGATGTAATACTATACCATTAATTAATACAATCAAATTCAAACAACTCCCTGCATCACCCGCCTTACCTGAGTGATGAGTGTTTTGGCTATATGTACGGCATTTACACTGTGTGTGGATAGCGGTGATGCGTCAAAATACTGCGAAGCACCTATCTTGCAAACGGGAAGAAAAAGCCACAGGCTCGGGTGACGGTGGCTGCGGTGGTCTGGGTGTAGCGAATTTTCTTCCCGTTTGCTGGCAAGAAAACACGTGTGGTTTTAGGCTGCTATTTCCTTTATATTGGCAGTTTGCAGGATGTAATCAGATGCCGCCTGAGCCTGTGAAGCTGCGGATATAACAAACTTTTTATCATCTTTCAT
>Ga0116142_10000670_pt1 | contig 44551 bp, 27 predicted proteins | sample AD_UKC033_MetaG_FD_89785 | JGI IMG/M metagenome (GOLD analysis project Ga0116142, IMG submission 89785) | Active sludge microbial communities of municipal wastewater-treating anaerobic digesters from USA - AD_UKC033_MetaG | ecosystem: Engineered > Bioreactor > Anaerobic > Digestate | place: USA... | reverse complement strand
GTTGGTGGTGTTGTGTTTTCAGTAATAGTAATTGATTCGGTATCTGTACAACCATTTGCCGCAGTTACCGTTACAGTGTATGTTCCGGCAGTATTAAATGTGTTTGCAGCAGTATTTGTTGTTGCTCCTCCACTCCATGTATATGTCCCACCTCCTGTTGCTGTTACTGAAATAGAAGTCTGGGTGCAAGTTATAGCAGTGGTTCCGCTATTATTTGTAATAGCTGCCGTTGGTGGTGTTGTGTTTTCAGTAATTATTATTGAAGATGTTGCGGTACAGGCTGAAGCGTTTGTTACAGTAACTGTGTAAGTACCTGAAGAAGTTAGGGCGTTAGATGCCGTAGTGGGAGTATTTCCACCACTCCAGGCATAACTAATACCACCGGTGGTTGTTACGTTAATGGATATTTGAGCACATGTTAAAACTGTTGTACCTGAGTTATTTGTTATTCCGGGAGTTGGTAAATCGTTTACAGTAATATCCATGCTGGTATTTGAAGCACACTGACCAGCATTTGCTGTAAAACTATAAGTAGTCGTTCCGGCTGATGCAGTGATTATTGTTGCGGGTAACCAAATTCCTGTTATTCCATTAGTTGAGGTTCCTGACAAAACTGCCGGGGAATCACCAACACAATACGGACTTAATGCTGTAAAAGTAGGCGTTACAAGGCTCGTCACAGTAATTAATTGTGATGCAGTAAATGTTTGAGCTGTAGCATCGGTAACCGTAACCGAATAAGTTGTATTACTTGCCGGGGATACTTGTATTGAGTCTGCCATGTTGGAAGAATTATTAGTGGTTCCATTGCTCCATTCATACGTAAAAGGTGGGGTACCATTTGTCAAACTTGCAACAACCCAAGTGCTTTCAGTTTCACAAATTGAACTATTATGGGCATTCAAACTTAAATCAGGTGTCGGGGATTTGAAACTACCTGCTTCAATATAAACGATCGCATCATAAGCGCCATCTTTTGCATCACATATAAGTAATTTAATATGATAAGTTTGTCCAGGAGTGAGTCCTCCCTGGGAAGCCGTGAGGACTTTTGTATTTCCATTTGGAGATGTTCCCTGAATTGTACCGTTATATTCAGGACTTGGTGTTCCTTGAACCCAGTCAGGATTTGTACTTGAACAAAACGACGCTCCATTTGGAGAACCGCTGCTTCCAACAGTTCCATTATTTACTGAATTTATACCAACTTCCCAGCCATTATTTAAGCGAGCAATATTTCTAGCGTCATTTGTATAACCAGCACCACCAGATATACCCGGGCCACTGATTAAAAAACCAAATTTATCATTATATTGGGTGCATTGATAATTAGTAAAATTAGTATTATCGCTATATTCTTCACCTCCGAAAACATAATTAAATACAACAGAATCTCCTATAGGAATAAAATCAAATTCTAAAATGGCTCCATTGTACCAATTTACAGATCCCGCTAAAACATCCATATCATTAATGCTGACTGTTGATTTTCGTATTTCGCCGGGATGTGATGATATGTAACCCTTAGAAAACGAATTAGATGCTCCGGGATTTGTTCCCATAGGAAGTGAAATCAAATCTGTATTTCCAGTTGTTAAAGCAATACCTCGAGATATTCCCATTTGAGTTTCTGTAAGACCTGTTGTTGTAAAATAACACATTTGATATCCATAGCTTGAATTTCTTACTCCCCGAAATGTAATATCCGAAAATATTATCCCATCATCAACCAAAGAATCTACCAAAGCATATGCAGCTTGAGCGTCTGTTAATGCAGTGTATTTTTCAATTGATATCTGAGAATATACTTTATTTAAACCAAGCGTAAATAAAATCAAGAAGACATTAACAATAACCAGAAATGATTTCATAATAAAAATTTATAAAAGAAAATAATCAATCTATTTTTCAAATATAAAGTATAATCGAAATGATTATTAATATCTTGTGACAACCGGCAAATAAGAGTGTCGTACAGATAATTTTGTGGTGTTCTGTATTTTTTTGGGGCAAATTGTAATTATAACTCCCCAATAATTAAAACACCAAAATTCCAACTATACAAAAAACGCGAATAAAACTGTAAGCCTAAATATGTACATTCATTACAAACAATATGTCTGCATATCATCACAATTGCTAATAGATTTGATGATTTTTGAGAGTATAATAAGATTTAAAAGATTCAAATCCCATCAAATTCGTATTGTTAATAACAAAAAACACTTAAATTTGCAAAAATTAACTTTGGAAAGATTTTGAGACACTTGTCAAAACACATATTATTTATTTTTGCATTTACTTTAATATTATACTTTGGTAAAATTGAGATATTAAATGCACAAAGGACATATATTGACAGCCTTGAAATAAGATTAAGTACATCGACACAAGACAAAGAAAAAGCTGATTTACTAAATGAAATTGCATTTAACTTAAAACAAACAAATATTAGTAAAGCTATTGATTACACAAATCAATCATTATTAATAAGCCAAAATATTGACTACAAAGCAGGACAAATCCAATCAAATATATTACTTGGGATAATCTACAAAAATTCAGGGTCTTTTGACAAAGCAATAAAATACAACCTATCTGCTTTAAAAATTGCTGAAGGAATTAACGCAAAAGACAAAATAAGTATTTGTTATAATAACATAGGGAGTATATATCAATCTCAAAGTAATTTTAATCAGGCTATTGATTATTACAAACGTTCTTTAATTATAGAAGAAGAGCTCGGAAATAAAAGTCAGATTTCCATTCGCTTGTATAATATTGGAACTATATACGAATTAACAGATAGTTTAGATTTAGCCCACACATACTATTACAATTCTTTATTAATCGAGCAGCAATTAAATAATCCTGAGGGTATTTATTTTGCATTGTATGGAATTGCAGGAGTTGACTTACTAAGGGGAAAAACAGATGTGGCTCTCGAGAATATCGAAAAAGCTCTTGAAATCTGTCAAAATATTAATGATTTAGCAGGTCTTGCCAGATGCAATATTGAAAAAGCAAAAATATTGAAAGCACAAAAAAAGTATGATTTAGCAATACTATCCTTAAACAGGAGTATTTTACTGGCAGATTCTATTAACTATTTATCCGAGTTAAATGATGCCTATCTTGAAATGTCTAATATTTATGCGGATCTACAAGATTTTAAAAAGGCCTACTCCTATCTTAATTATCATCTACAAATAAACGATTCAATTAATAATATTGAAATTAACAGTCGTGTAGCCGAAATAGCTGCTAAATATGAATTAGAAAAGAAAGAAAAAGAAATAGAGTTTTTTAAGAAAGAAAGCGAATTACAATCGACAAAAAATAAAATGGAAAGAAAGAGCAGATATTATCTTTTAATAAGTTTTATTTTAGCACTTGCTCTGGCAATAAGCAATATTCAAAGAATACTTAAACGTGTACGTCAAATCATTTACTACATTAGTGTTCTGACAATATCAATACTTACGTTTACGTTAATTATATTTTTATTTGGATCCTATAACGAGGGAGATGGATTAAAAATGTTCATATTTGATTTGGTTGATGTTGTTACATATTCAGTACTCCCAATATTTATTATTCTGTATGTTATTGAAAGAGTTTTGCTCAAAAGACATCTTAGAACTGCACAAGAATTATCAGAATCTATACAGCAGATTAGTAAATCAGAAGATAATGTAATAATCAAGCTATTTGCAGATAACGAGAAAGACTATTTTGAATTAGATTTAGACAAAATTCTTTTTATTGAAGCAAATGACAATTATTCTGCAATCTACTATATATCTGATAAAGGATATAAAAAGGTACTTTTGCGTTCAAGTCTTAAAAGAATGGCTGATCAACTTCAAGATTATGATAATATTATAAGATGTCACAAGTCATATATTGTAAATTTTCACAATATTGCCCGCGTTTCCGGAAACACTCAAGGTTATCGATTGCACTTCAATGAAACAGATATAGAAATTCCCGTTTCTCGTGATTTTCCAAAAGATTTAATTAGAAAAATCAAATCAAAAATCTGATTGCATTTTACCACTATTTTTTGCACTTAATCCCAAATTCTACATTTTACACCTATAATTATAGATTTATCCCTCGATACTTTGTTATATTTATACAACTTGTAAATTAGTAGTTTATAAGTTGTGTACTAATACTTTATATGATTAGAATCAAAATAATATCTTTTGCTATAATAGCATTTAACATGCTGTTGTCAATGGAAGCTTATACTCAAACTGATGTTTGTTTATTTGATGTTTCGCAAAAACAAATAGAAGCAGATATAGTAGCTACACAAACCTATTCTTTTGAAGTTCTTTCTTCAGGTACAGTTAGTGCCGGTTCAATGATTGTGGAATTTGACACTTATCATCCCAAAAAGGAAGAATTCAAAGCAGTTATTACACACCCTAATGGAACAACTACTGTAACAATTGCAGACTTATCAAACACTGGAGATTTGGGAAATTCTGATGGAAGTAATTATGGCTCCCCAAATTCAAAATATGTGATTTATGATGCTGCTGCAAACAATATGAATATTTCAGGAGATGCTCTTCCAGGAAACTACAAACCACAAACCGGGACATTCTCAACATTTGATGGTATGTCAGTAAACGGGACATGGACAATCTCATTTACGGATAAAAATGGCGCCTTTGATAACAGGGGATATGTAAGAAATGTCTTTCTAAAATTTGATTACGAAAATTCTTGTACAGAACCGTCAACATCTCCATCAGGATTAAATATTACCAATGTTCATAGTTATCAGGTTGATCTCAGCTGGACAAATAATTCGGGGGATGGTGTGGTGGTTGTAGCCCGTAAGAGTTCTGATGGAGCGATAATTCCTGAATCAGGACAGACATATACAGCAAACAGTACATTTGGCTTAGGCGATGAACTTAGAACAATTGATAATGATTGCGATTATTCAGGAAATTTTGTAGTTTACAAAGGTTCTGACAACTCTGCTACAATAACAGGTCTGACAAGTGGTTTGTCATATTCCTTCGACGTTTATGCCGCTGATGGTACATGTATTAATACTACAGCACTTTGCGGCACCCAGGTGCTGCCTTGTCCTAGTTCATCTGATCCACCATTTAGCCTCCCAGCAAAATTTAGAACTTGTGGTTCTGTTTCTGGTACTGAAGTTAGTAATACAGGAAGTCTCTCATTTAATATTGAGGTTTCAGGTTTATCTGAGCCATTGGATGTTTCAACAAATAACTTAAGACAAGTCAAAGTTTATTTAAAAAATGGAACCAACGAAAACTTGTCATTATATTCATGCACATTAAGCTCACCCACAGCCAAAACAAGTTCTGTAATATTTACAGCAGGAAGATTTGCCACAAGTGTTTCAGCTGCGCAAATCACTTTTAGAGAAAGTGCTAGACTAAACCCACCTAGTTCAAGCGCAATCATTCCTTACGACATTGGCCTTTACAGAATAGAAACCGCAGGTGACTTTACATCAAAATTTGATGGGCTTGCAAACCCAAATGGTACTTGGACTATTACATTTAGTGAAACAGCAGGTTCGACTGTGGATGATTTACAAATTGATTATGTTGAACTGGAATTTGGACCTTCATTTATAGAAACAGATATTTCTAATTATGGGGCAAATTGTGAAAATGCCTATGAACTTATTGAAGGGACTTATATTAGTTCTAATTCAAATGCTGATACCGACGATGGAAATCAACCGACAAGACATGTGACTTGTGGAGATGGAATTAGTGGATGCGGATGCTGGAATGCTAGTTATAATGAAGCTCAGTACCTTAAATTCACAGCAACATCGTCAAATTTTAACATGTCAATAAGTGGAATTCAAGCCTCCTCCGGCGACATTCAGGTTATCGTCGTTGAAGGAAATCCTACCCCGTGTTCCGGTCATGGTAACTGGACGGTTGTAACATGTCCTGAATCATCGTTTGAGAACACAACGAATTCCTTAGATGGTCGCAGCCATACAGGAAATGGCTCAATCCAAAATTTTGATCTTTCTATGGATAATGCTGTAATTGGAAATGTTTACTACATAATTATAGATGGAAATATGTCGGCAACGGCAGACTACTATATAAATGTTACTGATGGAGTTGCATCAGAGTCGACACTGCCGGTAGTTTTATTAAGTTTTATCGCTAAACAATCCGAATATGGTATAGATATTATGTGGGAAACTGCTTCAGAAATAAACAATGACTATTTTGTAATTGAACGTAGCAAAAATGCAATAGATTATGAAAATATTGTGATAATTCATGGGGCAGGAAACTCAAACACGATTAAAAACTATTCGTACCTCGATTCGCCCCAGTATAATGGAAATCTCTATTACCGGCTCAAACAAGTAGATTATGATGGTACAATTACTTACTCAAATATTGTTGTAATAAATACTTGCACAACTCAAATCACTGACTTTTACGCAAATTATTATGCTGATTTATCGGAAATTCATGTATTTTTTAACACACAAAGTATATCTAATTATGAACTTTTTGTCTATGACAATCTGGGAAGAATATTTTATAAAAAATCTGGTGAGTCAACAGTTGGATTTAATGAAGCTGTAATTAATAATATTTATTTACCAAATTCATCCTCTATAATTTGCATTAGAATTGACGGTAAGCAAAAATCATTTCGAATTATACGATAAATAATTAGCTTTTTAGAAAACTTATCAATATTTACAAGTTTTAGCATTCTTAATAAAACTCTGATTTATATATTTTTCAATCTCATTATATACAAAAACCTACTCCAACTCCAAATTGTTCAGGCCAACCCAAACCAACACGAAATAGAAATTTACCGCCAGGTTTTTTATAGCGATATCCAAGATAAGCAGACGGATACCAGTCCGTAAAGTAAGAAAAAGGCTCGTATAAGTCAGGATCGTTTTTATAATATTTAAAATAAGACTGGTCAAAGAACATTGTCACTCCAAAACAAGCTTCAAAATGATGATTAGATTTTCCGCTTATATAGCACAAATCTACTAAATAATGATGCATTACAATTCCCCATAATGGAGCATTCATACCCCAACCTCCTCTTATATTCCATTCTGATAAAGGTCTGCTAATAATATTTCGTTCGTAAACAACCGTAAAAGCTGAGAATATCAAACTTGAGCCGGCTGAAACATAAAAATTGTTTTTAGTGATTATATCAGCTTCTGAATCTGTTGATACATTCTGACCCAATATGTAATTTAACCCGGATAATAGTAACAAAAAAACAATTACATACTTTTTTGTAACCAGCATCTTAAATTTATAGGTTTAGACCGTTAAAGGTTATACCTGCAACAAGAAAAATAATCGCATAAACAATCACCATCAGTATCCCGAAGATGACACCCCATATAAGAGTTGCTTTTGCCCAGTTAGATTTACTTGGATTTGTGCCGGAACTGAATGCCCAAACAAACAACATTATTGAACCAATTAATGGAATAGACATTAAAAACATAGTCAGCATCCATTCACCAGTCTTTACCGGAGGAAAAACAGTTTGTTGAACTCTGTTTTGCTGCTGATATTGCTGTTGATATGTTGGTTGTGCAACCGGGGGAACCGGAGTTTGATATTGCTGTTGTTGGACTGGTTGCTGATACTGCTGCTGTGGTTGTTGATATGTATTCTGCTGTGGTTGTTGTTGATATTGTTGTTGTGGTGCTTGATACGGCTGCTGATTTGTCTGAGTTGCAGAATCTATCGGCGGTACGGGTGGCACTTGATTAGATGAAGGAACCGGAGGAGGCACCTGTTGTTGCGTGTTTTGAACAGGCTCAGAATTTGTAGGCTGAACCGTGCGTCTGTCGTTCTGCGGATCCGGATGATTAAAATCTTGCATATCTTATCTTTTTATAGTTTACAACTCAAAAATAATAAAAATTTACATATTGGGTTTTTTGTTTCTATAAAAAGTCCAGTCATCCCAATAAATTTCCAGATTTTTATTATTATCGGACATAAATTCAATTAATTTGTCGCTTGTATATAGCTTCAGAGCATTTATATGGGTATATCCGTCCGGGTATTTTTCACGTGGATGTTGAGTTGTATTATGAACATCAAACAGAACTATTTTCTCACCGCCATCAGGCTTTACGCTCATATAAAAGTGTCCTGAATTTTCATCACCTTCAAGCAAATACAATTCTATTTCCAACCATACTCCAAAAGGAACTGCAAAATCCTCGTTTATTTCGACCCAGACAGGGTCCCAGCCTCCTAAACGTATATCTCTGTCCCCAACCACAGCAAAATACATTTCTTCAACCGGACCTTCTTCTGTCTTAAAAAGGCTTACAGTTATCCTGAATGGATTGCGTTCCCCTGCAAAATTCGCATTGTTCCAGAACTCAAAAAAGGACAACCAATGCACCTTTTCATCCCACTGTTTCAGATATTCCATGTCAGGATGAATATACAATCTTACTGTCTGATAAAATTCTTTTATACATTTGTTATCGTTAAGATTTGCCTGCACTCTTCCTTTTTTGTGGTCACCTTCGCGTATGTGGGGTTCAAGAATCTTAAATTTCAAAACTTCATTCTCACTATTCAATGGATCTGTACAAATCTCAGCATATCTCTGATCACGGGTTCCATCTTCGTAGCTGATATGGAAATCACCCACGCAATTGTGTGACAACAACAAATCCCAATCATTCTGAGTGGTATCAACATTTCTTATTCTGTCTCTGCTTTTGCCTATCTCATAAACTACTGTATTCGAGAAATCAGTAGTAAAAATTTGTTCTTCAATTTCATCACATTCTACATCCCAGTTTAAACTTTTTTTACATGAAATAAAAGATAGTAGAAATAATATAAACAGTATAACTGAAAAATTATTTAGAAGCTTACTTATTACTTTTCTTTTACTCTTCATAATTAAACATGCCTTTTTTTTCATCTCTTTTATTTAATCCAAAAGAGTACCTCAAATTAATTCCAATAAAACGATTGTCAGTGTATCTGTCCCCCCACGCATGGATAGAACCCTGATTTATTTCATAACCAACCAACATTGTTCCTAATATGTCGCGTGCCTGAATACCAATCGTCAGTTTATCATCGAAGAAAGTTTGTCGTATTCCAACATTTAGTCCACCAAAATTTTTCAACTCATAAAACTCCATCTGCCCGTTTATCATCAAAAAACCACTAAAGGTCAATCTTGTATTTGCAAACAGCTTAAGAGCATGAAAAGTAAACAATCTCCAACCACCCCTTTTATATTGTAAAGGTTCTCCATCATAAAATCCATCATATTCATTAATATTATACTGTGCACCAAGTGCAAAAAAGTACTTCCCACCCGGCGGAATCCCAACAATACCCCGTAAATAGGTTTCCTTGCTATGGCCAAGATTATCATAAGTACGAACAGCAATATCAGGATAATCAGGATTTTGATAAACGACTCCTGAAAATATATCGGTTGTGTAATTCCTACCTATTGCAAATACAGGCATATCTTCGAAACTTACATTAAACTCAAAATTATCAGTAAACTGCGGTTTGAGTGCAGGATTTCCGGACTCGTACATGAATTGATCAACAAAATTGATACTTGGATTAAGCATGTCATAACCCGGTCTGCTAATTGTTCGGCGATAAATAGCATAACCGTCTAGTCTTACTCCCATCATTTCTACAATTTTCCTGCTCAGATACACATAAGGAAACCAGTCTGCACGATTAATCAAAAAACTCGTATCACTCGGTAAAGTCTGATTTCCATTCATATATGTGTGTTCAATCCTAACGCCTCCTTTAAGTACAAAATCTTTAAAAAATGTTTTTGACAATTGCAGATATCCTGCAGTTATATTTTCATCATAGCAAAATGAATTCGTCCGAATAGGATCGGTAATACTGATATTATCATAATTAATAAAATAATCCGAATTTGATGTAAACCGCTGAATATCAAGCTTTAATCCTGTCTCAAAATCAAATTTATAAGGTAATTTCAACGTCAAATCGGATTGAAAACTTATAAAATCTCTATCCTGAATATTAGTTCCATCACCTGTAATATTATATAATTCGGGCATTATAAAATTATATACATAGTCTTGATTTGCGTCTGTTTTACTGTAATTATAACCAAACTTTGTATCCCACTCAGAGCCCAGGGTATCTATCTTGAAGTTTATTCCAAAATCCTGCTGAATGTTGACAAAATACGAATTATTATTTATCTGATTGTTATTTTCAAAAAGACTTAAATTGTCTTTATATGCTGAATAATTAGTATTTGCAGTATTAGATTCTGACAAATTATAATTTATACGACCATCATAACTGATTGTAGTTTTTTCACCAAGGTCGAAATTTATTCCGTAACCCGTATAAATCTGATGTGATTTCTTTCTTGTTACAGCTGACTGATGTAAAATTGTATCAATACCAAGTAATCTGTTTACATTCAGCAACTCTTCCTTATCGCGAAGGTTATAATTGGCATTAACATAAAAGCTGGATTTATCGCCACCATCATTATAAGTAAAACCCAGAGAAGAATTCACATACTTACCTTTGCTTACACGAGCGTTAGCAGAACCGAACCTACCAATTTTTACACCCTGTTTCAGAATTATATTAATAATCCCACCCGAACTTGAAGCATCATATTTGGTTGATGGTGTTCGCATGACTTCTATTCTTTGTACCGACCCCGGAGGCAGACTTTGTAAGATTGTTGAAATATCCTGATTGCTCATTTTTTGTTCTCTGCCATTTATATATATTTTTGCTGGAGTTGCTGAGTTAAGAAATACTCCACCATCCTGATCAACATACATTCCGGGTGTGTTTTCAAGAATTTCAAGTGTATTCGAACTAATATGAGCTAAAGGTTCGGGGTCTATTATCATTTTATCTCCCTCTTGTGTTATCAATGGCTTTTTTGCCGACACGGTAACTTCATCTAAAGTAATGGCAGATTCTTCGAGTCTAAAATCAAAATTCTTTGCGTCAATTCTAACATTTATCGTTTTCTCCAGAGTCTGATACCCTATAAAACTAATTATAGCAGAATATAAAGTATTAGGTAATTTTTCAAATACTGCTATTCCATTTTGGTTAGTAGTAGAATAATAAACCAGTGAATCCTGAACACTTATTAATTGAACTGTGGCACCCATTAATGGATGCCTATCCTTATCCTTGACAGTAATTTTGACCTGTTGACCATAGGAAAAAGAAAAGAAACATAATGCGAATATTGTAAAAACAATGGCTACAGTATATTTAGAAGTCATCTGTCAAAATTAAAATTTAATTCAGCGAATATAACTTATGTTATGTTTAAATAATACCTAAAAGTTAAAAAATATAAAATAAAATTGTAATTATTTAAGTGGCATCTATTATTCGCTTTTGTAATAGTATTTGTACCCTACCCATACTCCTATAATTTGACAAATACATATTCCAAAAGCTATTGTTCCAGTTTGTTGAACCCCGACTTACAAGTCGGGGTTACTGACATTGAGCCCTGCGGGCTCAGAGTTATAAACCACCTAAATAATTACATAAAATTATTGCATTATGAAGATACTATTTATGACAGAGCCTCAATAAAAAAGTGAATATTTTAAACCTCAACAACACACAAATTCCAAAACACTATCGGTAATATACTTTAGAGTTTCACTATCGAGTTCGGTGTTCATAGGTAAAGACAGTACTGTTTCGCACAATTTGTCAGTTACAGGATAGTCTTCTGGATTATACTTAAAATCCTGAAAAGCCTTTTGATTATGAAGAGCTACCGGATAATAAACAGCAGAAGCAATACCTTTGTTATTAAGGTGCTCCATCAGTGCTTTTCTGTCAACATTATTTAGCACCACAGTATATTGATGAAATGTATGAGTTGATTTTGGCGATCTTACAGGAGTTGTAATCTTTGTACAGTCTGCAAACGCCTTATCGTAATAATCGGCAGCTTTTAGACGTGCCAAATTATACTCATCCAGATGAGGCAGTTTCACTCTCAATATCGCTGCCTGAATTGTGTCCAGCCTTGAATTAACTCCAATATTGTCATGATAATATCTGACTTTCATCCCATGATTAACAATAGAAGAGATTTTTTCGGCTAATTCATCATCATTAGTAAATATTGCTCCTCCATCACCATAACAACCAAGATTTTTTGATGGAAAAAATGAAGTGCAGCCAATATGTCCAATAGTTCCGGCTTTTTTTGTCCAATTTTTTTCAGAAATAAAATCACTTCCAATTGCCTGAGCAGTATCTTCGATAACAAATAAATTATGTTTTTCGGCTATTTCCATTATCCTGTCCATATCAGAACATTGTCCGAATAAGTGAACAGGCATGATTGCTTTAGTTTTTGAAGTTATTGCTTTTTCAATACAATCCGGATCAATGCAAAAAGTATCAGGTCTTACATCAACCATAACCGGAGTAAGCTTTAGCAATGCTATCGTTTCGACAGTAGCTATAAAAGTAAAGTCACTAGAGATTACTTCGTCTCCCTGTTGCAATCCAAGAGCCATCATTGCAATTTGCAATGCATCAGTTCCGTTTCCACAAGGAATAACATGCTTCACTTTCAAATATTCAGCTAGTTCCTGCTTGAAGAGCTTAACTTCACTACCATTAATGAACTCAACTTTCTCAATAACATCAGCAATTTTTTGGTCAACCTCAGTCTTTATTTTAGTGTACTGAGATTTCAAGTCAACCATTGGTATTTTCATTTCAAATATTTTCTACAAAAATAACAATTGTACTATTGATAAATGATTTACAGAATACAAAATAATACATTTTTTAAACAAGCTAACAATCTGACAATCTGATTTTTACAATATTATTTTTTTTATTTATATGTTCTTTAACATATCGCAATATATATTAATCATTCTTTTTTTTATATTAAACCCTTATCTTTGCCACAAAGAATTAATGTTTAACACCTTATTACAAGGCAAATCAATTTAGTTATGGCTAAGAAAAATGTACTTATTATCGGAGCTGCTGGAAGGGATTTCCACAACTTCAACACTTATTACAGAAACAATGCAGAATGTAACGTAGTAGCTTTCACAGCTGCACAGATTCCGGACATTGATGGAAGAAAATATCCAAAAGAATTAGCAGGAGAGTATTATCCTAATGGTATTCCTATTTATTCACAGGATGAATTACCAAGATTAATAAAAGAATTAAACGTTGAAGAATGCGTATTTGCGTACAGCGATGTTCCCTACAACAGAGTAATGAATATCAGTGCTTTGGTAAATGCATGCGGAGCAAATTTTAACCTTTTAGGTCCGGGTAAAACTCAGGTTAAATCAACCAAACCGGTTATTGCAGTTGGTGCTGTTCGTACAGGTTGCGGCAAATCACAGACTTCAAGAAGAGTTGTTGAATTGCTGATGGAAGCAGGCTTAAAAGTTGTTGCAGTTCGTCACCCAATGCCTTATGGTGATTTAAATGCACAAAAAGTTCAGCGTTTTGCAAAAATTGAAGATTTAGCAAAACACAAATGTACAATCGAAGAAATGGAAGAATACGAACCACACGTAACACGTGGTAACGTTATTTATGCAGGGGTTGATTATGAAGCAATTTTAAGAGCAGCTGAAAACGATCCTGATGGTTGTGACGTTATTTTATGGGATGGTGGTAACAACGACTTTTCGTTCTTTAAACCTGACATGATGATTACTGTTGTGGATCCACACAGACCGGGACACGAATTGTCATACTACCCTGGTGAAGCTACTTTAAGACTTGCTGATGTTGTTGTTATCAACAAGATGGATTCAGCAGGACCAGAAGCAATTCAGATTGTCAGAGAAAGTATTGCAAAAGTTAATCCGAATGCAGCAGTTGTTGACGGAGCATCTCCATTATCAATTGACAAACCTGAACTTATCAGAGGTAAAAGAGTATTGGTAGTTGAAGACGGACCAACATTAACACACGGTGAAATGAAAATCGGTGCAGGAACTGTTGCTGCAATGAAATGTGGTGCTGCCGAATTAGTTGACCCAAGACAATATGCAGTTGGTAAATTAGCTGAGACCTTCAAAATTTATCCAAACATCGGAACTTTATTACCTGCAATGGGTTATGGTGACCAACAAGTTAAAGACCTTGAAAAAACTATTGAAAACACTCCTTGTGATACAGTAGTTATTGCCACACCAATTGATCTTAACCGTATCGTTAAAATTAACAAACCTACAGTTAAAATCGGATACGATTTACAAGAAATCGGAACTCCTGATCTTAGATTGTTTGTTAATGAATTTATCAAAAAATACGTTAAAAAATAAGTATTTCAGAACTTTTGAAAGCCCTCAACAGAGGGCTTTTTTTTTATCATTTTTGTTGTATATTTGCATCTGATTTTTTGTAAAGATATATAATGAAGAATATTCGTAACTTTTGTATAATAGCTCATATAGATCATGGTAAGAGTACCCTTGCCGACAGGTTACTGCAGATAACAGGTTCAGTGTCAGACAGAGATTTTCAAAATCAGGTACTTGATGATATGGACCTTGAAAGAGAAAGAGGCATTACTATTAAAAGTCACGCTATTCAAATGGAATATGAAGATAAAGGAGAAAAATACCTTCTAAATCTGATTGACACTCCCGGACATGTTGACTTTTCGTACGAAGTAAGTCGTTCTATTGCTGCCTGCGAAGGAGCTTTACTAGTTGTTGATGCTACACAGGGGGTGCAAGCTCAAACAATTTCTGTACTTTATCAGGCTATTGATAATAATCTGGAAATAATTCCTGTACTTAATAAAATAGATCTTGATGCTGCAATGATTGATGAAGTTGAAGATCAGATAATTGAACTCATTGGTTGCAATCATGAAGATATAATTCACGCAAGTGGCAAAACCGGCGAAGGAATAGATGTTATTCTTGATGCTATTATCAATCGTATTCCTGAGCCAAAAGGAGATCCTGAGGCACCTCTACAAGCACTGATATTTGACTCAATTTTCAATTCATTTCGTGGAATTATTGCTTATTTCAGAATTTTCAACGGAACTATTAAAACCAAAGATTTTGTAAAATTTATAAATACAAATAAAGAATACGATGCTGACGAAATTGGAGTACTGAAAATGACAATGACTCCACGTAAAGTATTATCGGCAGGTGATGTAGGATACATTATTTCAGGGATAAAAGCTGCTGCTGAAGTAAAAGTAGGCGATACAATTACTCACGTTGAACGTCCATGTTTAAAAGCAATTGAAGGTTTTTCGGAAGTTAAACCCATGCTCTTTGCGGGTATATATCCGGTTGATGCAGATGATTATGAAGAATTAAGAAATTCGATCGAAAAACTTCAACTTAATGATGCTTCGTTGACCTTTGTTCCTGAGTCTTCAGTTGCTTTAGGATTTGGATTCAGATGTGGATTTTTAGGCTTACTGCACATGGAAATTGTTCAGGAACGTCTCGATCGCGAGTTTGATATGGACGTAATTACAACTGTTCCAAACGTTCAGTACTTAGCTTACACTACAAAAGGCGAGTGCATCGAAGTACATAATCCATCAGGAATGCCTGACCCAAATCATCTCGATTATGTAGAAGAACCTTACATAAAAGGGTCTGTTATCACAAAAGCCGATTATGTAGGTCCAATAATAAAATTATGTCTTGATAAAAGAGGCACATTATTGAATCAGGTTTACCTGAGTACCGACAGAGTTGAACTGTCTTTTGATTTACCTTTGGGAGAAATTGTTTTTGATTTTTACGACAAACTTAAGAGTATCTCAAAAGGCTATGCATCCTTTGACTATCACCAGTCTGGTTACGAACCTGCAAAGCTTGTAAGACTCGACATATTACTTAATGGCGAAATGGTTGACGCACTTTCTACGCTTACACATTTTAATAATGCTCAAAGTTTTGGACGCAGAATGTGTGAAAAACTAAAAGAATTAATTCCGAGGCAACAGTTTGATGTAGCCATACAAGCTGCAATAGGTAGTAAGATAATTGCCAGAGAAACAGTTAAAGCTGTTCGTAAGGATGTTACTGCCAAATGTTATGGAGGTGATATAACCCGTAAACGTAAGCTTCTCGAAAAACAGAAAGCCGGTAAAAAACGTATGCGTCAGGTAGGAAATGTAGTTGTACCGCAATCTGCATTTTTGGCGGTGTTGAAGTTGGATTAAGTTTTTCTGCTATATATATAGTTCGTTTTGTTTCAATATATAATGTAACTTTGTATTGCTTAAATAAAGCTATAATCTTTAGTTTGAAACTATGAAAAGAGTTCTGCTATTTATAATAATGTTTTATAGTATTATTGCAACCAATGCTCAGGAAAGATTTTTTAATTTGTATCCTGGTTGGGTTACAATAAACATCAAATATTGTGAAGAATCTATAGTTCTTTCAGGATTGGATACTATAGATATGGGTTATTCAAGTACACCCATATTCAACATAATTAACCTTCATGGAGATTTAATTAATGCATATAGGTATTATAATGACACAGTTGATGGAATCTGTATATATAGTGCCCAAAGTTATAGCTGGATGGAAGAACAAATCGTAATTAGTGGTGTTTACATGAATTACATCAAAGATTATGTTTTGTACCCTATTTTGATGTTTGTAGATAATAATAACTATGTTGTTGATTCTATAAAGAATTTTAAAACTTATTTAGAAGATAGAGCTGCCAGATTTATGTTACAATACCAATCTAACGGTAAACTTTATCTTGCCGGTGATGTGAGGTATGCTATGGATGCCAACGTCCGCACCTTTTTTGGCATATACGATCCAATAGCAGATACCTTTAGTTATAAGGATTATGAAAGGCCAAATTATTGTAAAATGACCCCATACCAGATTTTACCAACCTCGGATGGGGGATTTTTGCTAGCTACGGAACAAGATATGACGTATATGACTCCAAGAAAAGTATATTCATGTATTTTGAAGATAGATGCTGACGGAGATGAACAATGGCGATATATTATTCCGGGATATACAGTAGTTACCCCTTACGGAAACATTGAATCCGCAAATTATCGATCAAGAATCTTTAATTCACCTGATGGAAATTACTATGTAGTATGGACAAATCCAGAAGCAATAACTCCAACATATTTAACCAATAATCCTGAACAAACCATCAGGATAGCCAAACTTAAAGATTACGGGACTTATGGAGAGTTGACAGAAGAAAAAGATTTAAGGGCAGAGCTTGATAATTTTGAAAGAGCACCCTATATAATAAACGATGCTTACCAAGACGAAGATGGAACAATGTATATTTTAATGCAAACAGAAGGCGGTTACAAAAGTGCCTTGGCAAAGATACATGCTAACGGCGTTGGAGCCTGGATGCGGGTTTATATATGCTATCCAGATGATGATGCGAGCATGAGCAGTACAAAATTATACGGCATAAGCAAAACCGAGGACGGAGGTTTTATGCTCACAGGAGCATTCAATAGTACATCCAGTAGCTTATTTCCATCAGGTATGATTGCTTCGTTGGTTTTTAAAATAGATTCATGTGGCTGTTTTGATACCGAAGGCTGCAACTCACATTGTGCAGACAGCTATACCGAGTATTTTATAACTATGCCCCAGGCAAGCGTGTATCCCAATCCTGCCAGAGATAAAATTACCCTTGGTTTTGAGTACAAAGGCACAGAAACAGAATTTATTTACAAAGTATATAATCTTAACGGACAACTTTTAATGGAAGGGAAATCAGAAAAAGTGACCGAAACTTTTGATGTTGAAGTTGATGATTTGCCCTCCGGCTACTATATGATTCAGTTTTGGGGTGGCGGAAAGATATTTACAGGGAAGTTTGTGAAGGAGTGAGGAAAAGTTTTAACAAAGCGTCTGATAAATATCAACACATATCACTCGTCTTCCAATTTTATAAAATTTCCTGTTCCGTTCTTGTAAAAATATTCAAACATAACGGCATTTCCATATATAATGGTATCCTGATTTTGAACAAAGGCATTGATATAATAGTATCCAGGTGTATTGGCTAATTCATTAAATGAAACCTCTTCAACAAATATTCCTGTTCTAGGTCCAAAATTTTTTGTATAGAGAATGTCTTCAGGGGTCGTGTAATAACTACTGACTAATCCACATTCAACTATTTGACTGCCACAATTTTGATACACAGACATTTGGCAACGTAATATATGAATGCCCGTTTTAGATATTGTTGCAACAAATTCAGGGATAAAATCTCTTTCAGAAACATCTAAATATTCAACATCACTGTAATTTGTACCATTTTCATTAGTGGCATATAACCTGAAATAGTACCTTCCCGGTCCTGTTATGTCATAATCTGCAATTTCTGTACTAATTTTCTGATCCGCAGTACCGGTTCCAAGAACAATTTTCTTGTCTGTTGTGCTTGGCTCAGGATTTGAAGCCTTACATATACCATATTCTATAATTTCTTTTTCACTTAACCCTTTTTCAATTTTTGCATCAAAATTTATCTGACCCGATTCTTTATAAAAGTCTATTGTTTCTAAAGAAACATCAGGTAGAGCAGATTCGAACTCGTTATTTTTATCACAACCTGAGAACCCTGATGCCAAAATTATTAAAACTAAAGAAACTAATACTGACGAAAAAACTTTCATTTTGGTATAAAATTTTTATAAAAGTACAAAAATATTTTATTTTAATGTTGAGTAAGACTATTTATCATTGGAGGTCTAAATAATCTTTTATGAGAAAAAATACATACCAGGAGGTGTGTTACAAAATGAAAGAATTAATGTAATTATTTAGGTGGCATCTATTATTCGCTTTTGTTATAGTATTTGTTGCCACCCCACATTCCTTTTATTTGACAAATACAATTCCAAAAGCTATTTGTTCCAGCTTGTGAACCCCCGACTTTTAAGTCGGGGTTACTGACATTGAGCCCTCCGGGCTCAGAGTATTGAACTACCTAAATAATTACGAATTAATGTTATTATAATTTATCCTTTCCTTAAACTAAAAGCTACAGTTGTGCCAACACCAACAGAGCTGCGGACATTAACACGATGTCCATGTGCCTCGACAATATGTTTAACTATTGCCAAACCTAAACCTGAACCACCCGAATTCAGAGAACGACTTTTATCAACCCTGTAAAATCTTTCAAAAACTCTGGGAATATCTTCGCCCGGTATGCCAACACCATCATCGGTAATTTCGATAAGAATATCTTTACCCATTTCAAAGAATTCTGCTTTAACGAAGCCACCTTGATTATTGTAATTAACTGCATTAATTATTAGATTTGAAAACACCTGTGAAATATGCTCTCTGTCTGCCTTAACCAATAAAACTTTATCGTAATGCTGAATGATTTCTGTTTTAATTTCCTTAGACTTTATTAGTTCCTCCAAAGATTCTAAGCATTCATTACATAATACTACAGGGTCAAATGATTTATTCTTTAAAACAAGTTGCCCGGACTCAAGCTTAGTAATTGTGTCAAGGTCTGACACTATATTTATCATCCTATTAATATTTTTTTCTATTTTCTTCAAGTACTTTTCGTTTATTGTTTCGTCATGCAAACCACCTTCGAGTAGAGTTAGGGTATAGCCTTGAATATTAAAAATCGGAGTTTTAAGTTCGTGAGCCACATTTCCGACAAATTCTTTACGATAGTTGCTCATTTCAACAATCTGAGCCATTTGTTTGTCTCTATCCTCTATCCATTCACTTACATCTGACTCGACTTGCCTCATCAAATCTGTGGAATACTCATGTCCCGATTTTCTTTTGTTTTTACCTTCCTTATTTTTCCTTATAGTCTTATAAATAAGTCTAATACGATTATAAATAAACTTATATAAAAACAGCCTCAAAGCAAAAAAAGATATAATGCTAAAAATGACTGAAATTGCCATAACTATCGTCCATCTTATCTGCAAATCGAAAATCAGATCCGATAAAAAGACACAGCCTAAAACTGATGCTAATGTTGTAATGGTATAAATCAGTGATATTTTATTCGGACTAAGATCTTTCATAACAAATTCTAATTAACATTAAATTTATATCCTATTCCTTTTAGAGTAACAATATATTTCTCACCTATTTTTTCTCTCAGTTTTCTTATATGCACATCAATTGTTCTATCGCCAACAATAACCTCATTTCCCCACACAAAAGAATAAATCTCTTCCCTTGAAAAAACTTTTCCTGGTGAAGAAACAAATAGTTTCAATAATAGAAATTCTTTTTTTGCGAGTATAACATTTTTGCCATTAATTTTAACGGAATGGGCATTAAAATCTATTTCCATTCCCTCTATTGAAAATTTCGAGTTTTCTGAAAGAGCATCTTTATCCGTCCTGCGAAGTAAAGCTTCAATCTTTTTAAGAAATACAGCAGGTCTGATAGGTTTTGTAACATAATCATCCGCTCCGGCATTAAAACCTGAGATTTGAGAATAATCTTCAGCTCTGGCAGTCAAAAAACAAATAAGAATTTCTGAAGTATCTTTGTTTTTACGTAACTCTTCGCAAACCTGCATACCATCCATTTCGGGCATCATAACATCAAGAATAATGAGGTCGGGTAAGTACTTCTTCGCTTTTTTGAGTGCCTCAACACCATTTTCTGCTACATAAACATTGTATGACTCTTTCTTTAGATTGTATGACATAAACTCAACGATATCCGGATCATCGTCAACCAAAAGAATTTTTATCTGACTTTTCTCTTTCATAAATTACACTCTGAAATTCCGAGAATTAAATATAAAAGTAGTACAAATGTTTGAAAATGACAAAATAAAAAAAATACCCGCCGGCGAAAAACAAACAACAAAACATTAATATGCCACAAAAGCACAAAATCTCACATAAGAAAGGAATAATTTAGTGAACCCTAGTGTTTTAGTGCCTTAGTGACAAATTAGAATCTAAAATAAATAAATGGATTAAAGCCAGATGAACTAATATCAGCGACTGAAATGACCAACAAAATTAAACATAATCCTGCCATAATAAAATATCTTCTGTTTGGATAATCCTGATATAAAACTTTTGTTTCCAAACATTTCCCAGATTTAAAAGTTGTAATAAAACTAAAGAAAACAGCAATTATTAAAACAACATAGAACTCTCTATCGAGATAACCTAAACTTTCAAAATTAAAAGAAAACAAATTTCCAATATAGTGATAAGCATAGCTTAATGTTTCCGACCTGAAAATAACCCAGCCTACTATGGTTATAAGAAATGTAAAAACCATTGCCGGCCATTTACCAATCTTTTCAAGCACTTTAAGAAGAAACAATCTGTCCAAAATCAGGAATAATCCATGAAAAGCTCCCCATACAACGAAAGTCCATGATGCCCCATGCCATAAACCTGAAATAAGAAAAACAAACCAAAGGTTAAAGTACAATCTGGTTTTAGATTTCACTTTGTTTCCGCCCAACGGAATATAAAGATAATCCTTCATCCAACGTCCCAAAGTCATGTGCCAGCGTCTCCAAAATTCAGAAATTGATCTGGATACATAAGGATTGTCGAAATTTTCCGGGAATTTAAATCCTATCATTTTACCCAAACCAATAGCCATATCAGAATAACCTGAAAAATCGAAATAAATCTGAAATGTATATGCCAGTATGCCAATCCAAGCTACAGAACTGTTCATTGAGTGAATATCCATCGCAAAAATTCTATCTGCCTCGGCCCCCATCACATTTGCAATTAATACCTTTTTCGATAAACCAATAATAAATCTGAATAATCCTGTAAGCTTATTTTCTATAGTTTCGTTTGCTCTTCTGTCGTTAATCTGATCAGCAATTTCGCTATATCGCACAATAGGACCTGCAATCAATTGAGGAAATAACAAGATATAAAGGCACAAATCAGAGATTTTTTTTAAGGGCGGATGTTTGCCTCGATAGACATCAATACCGTAAGTAAATTTTTGAAATGTAAAAAATGAAATCCCTATTGGCAGAATAATCTTAGCGAGATGTATTTGACCTGCACCTGTAAGATTAAGAAAAACATTAAAATTATCAACAAAAAAATTCGCGTATTTAAAATATGCAAGCAATCCCAAATTTAAAATCACAGACAAAGTTAGAAGCCAATTTTTTGCTTTGCCCCTAGCCTCATACATCTTTTTAACAATAAAAAAATCGGCAATTACTGAACCGATTACAATAAAAATAAAGCTTGGAGCTCCCCATGAATAGAAGAAAATACTTGCTGCTAAAGCTATGTAATTCTTATACTTAACATCAGCCAAATAATAAATACCTAAAAAGATCGGCAAGAAATATAAAAGAAATATTGTACTGCTAAAAACCATAATTATTCAATAGTAATTTCATAAATCTCTCCCACATAATCCTTAGCCGGGAATGGGATATTTTCTTGCAGATATGGAGACCCAGGCCACCATCTGGTATTGTGGAACTCTTGTGTAATTATAAGCAACATCTGATTATCGGGAATCATAGAAATTGTATTATCAATATAACCGACTTCATACAACTTGTTTTTTTCGGGCCCTATTCTCCATATAATTTTATCAGGTTGCCAGTCAATCTGAAAATAATAATAATCTCTGCCAAACAACTCATCATCAGGAGCCATATATTTTGTTGTAACAGCTCTGTAGCAATCTTCCCAACGATGAGCCAAATATGTCTTACCATTATGAGTGACAGAATGACAACCTGCCGAAAAGTTCTTAGGTTCCCAACAAGCCATATCCCAATTTGTGCAGCACACGGCAATATTTTTCTTATCTTTTAATACATCATCGGGCAACTTAGTATTCCAAGCTTTTACTTGATTTGTTTTTGCTTCATAATTCCCATAAACAGGTGGAAATTTTTCCGAAGGACAATATGGAACAGTCTTTAAAATCTCGAAATCTATCTCAGAATAAGCAACTCTTTCTACCCTTTCGTCTTCTCTACCTCCCCAATATGTCTTCATATAACCCTTCTTTTTGCATGGTCTTCTCAAATTCCAACCGGTTTCATTTTGCCCACGACCTCCTTGATTTATCAGCCAGATAGCATTTGTAATTCCATTCCAAACAAAATCCTCATTCAACAATTCGGTTAGTTTAACTTTAACGGTGTATTTACCATAAGTAAAACCATGTCTGGTTATCATACCGGTGTTTTGCTTTTGCCATTCGCCAAATTTGGATGCAGGATTTTTGATAACTATTTTATTCTCAATAGAATCGCTAAAAATTGTCTGACATGGTTTTGAAGGTGTTTGAGGCAACACAGTTATCCTATCTTCGGTTTTGTAAAAAGTCCTTAACCAGTTATACTCTTCCTGAGTAAAATTACCTCCAAAAAAATCTTCGATTACTGGGACATTGTCAAATTGTGAAGATTCGTCAATATAGTGAATAAATTGTGATACCGCCGCTTTTTCATATAATTCATCTGTTGTGTTGCAATTGCAGGAATAATAATCCTCAAAACCCGGTTCTTGAGAAGTTTTATATAATGACTCGTTGATAAAGACTCCATTACCCAAATCAGGTGAAGCTTTAACAGATATAAACTTATCCGTATAACTAACGATACAATTATCTAGTGCTTTACCTTCGCCATACAAAAAATAATAAAACGGTGAAACAAAGTTACTGTCTTTTAACAATTTAATGTTTCTTATATATTCAGGAATTTTTTTCAACCCCTCTTCATCAACAATTACTAATAAAAAACTATAATCACCTACTCGCGGGTTTCTTTTCCACCTGTCATTCTCACCATTATAAAAATACTTATCTTCATTTCGGGGATTTCCAACTATCCGAAATTTATCATTAATAGTAAGTTTTTGATCTGATTCAATTTGTCCGCAATATTTAAAAAGGGTGTCTGTATTTTCCCAACTGCCATAAAAATTCTCATGAGCATATGGATGCTGATTACCTGTTGAATTCTCATCATTATCCGGGAATTTATAAGACTCGTTCTGATAATATATTTTATAATATAATTTTTTGGGTTTATCGCTGTCGTTTTGTATTTCAAAATCAAAATCAAAACAACCATTTTCAGTTTGCGATATGCTTGGAACGACAAAACCATTCATCGCGCCTGTATAATCCATAAAAATTACCTCATCAGTAAAATTTGTTTTTATATTTAAATCTGTCAGGCTAAAATCACTAGTTTTTAGTTGTTTCTTTTGATCACCATTACATGAAAAAAACACAAGCAAGACTAAGATAAATATTACTAATTTGTATTTTTGCATAATCAATCATTAAACGAATAAATCTCTGTTTTTTGTGTGAGCCAGTCAACTCTGTTTATATTATCCTGAAATATTATTATTTCCGACTTACTGTCACCACAAAAATCTCCACAAATAATTTTTGTGTATTCATAATATTTCGGATTTTGCTTAGCTGCAAAACCTCTGAAATCAATATTATATAAAATATTGTATGTCATAAAATCAAAACTAATAACTTTTAAATCGAATCTCAAATTTCGGTTAAATTGTAACAACTTATTTTGTGCAGAATTATCGTCTTTAATCACATAATATTCACTAATAAAATCAAGCTTATCATATGCCTGTACCGAAGAATTTTTATAATTAGTTGACTTAGTCCAACTTTTCGAAGCTTTATCATAATTGAGGAAGACATATTTGTTAATAGAGTTTTCAATATAAATAACAAGAACCTCTTTTATCTCATTAAAGAAATTTGTTTTTATCACTTTTAAATTCCCTGTTTTTGGATTGAACAACTTTGTTTTTGCAATAAAAACATTTTGTTCATTATATGTTGCAATGTTACCATCATTTTCAAATACAGAAAGCGAATTATCGGGATTAAGAACAATATATGAAATCTTGCCAGAGTTTCTATACTCAAATTGTCTTTTTAGAACAAATTCCTGTGTGATTTTATCGTATCTGTACATATTAATCTTTTCACCATTCGGGACAGATGAGAACAAATAGCCCTCGTCAGAATAAAAAATTGCGTTATTACCGGGTTGAGTACTAAACTTCGGCTTAATGAATTTCACATTTTTATTATCGATATACGCAAATCCTAATTCATTTGAGCTATTGAAGAATATTTGGTCTTTTGACAATGAAGAATCAAACTTATCAACAAGTATTCTTGAGTTCTTTGTAAAGAGTTTATTTAGCTCACCGGCATTTTTCTCCTGACATGTATTGCAAAAAATATATTTGGTTTCGTATGGAGGATGATTTGCCTTAGCTTGAAACTTCTTTTCTTTAATCATATTAAATGCCGGCAAAACGCTATCATTAGACGAATCATTTTCTTTTATTACCAAATATACATCATCAATATAAACCTGATTATCGTTACGATTCCACAAATAAATTTTGAGGAAATTTTCATTTTTTGCTATTTCCGGAGAAATAATTACACTCCCATTTGCGATTTCCCACTTTTTCTCTTCAAAACTAGCCTTCGAAAGGTCAACGCCCTGCCACAACAAATCCTTATGCAATGAATCACAAATAGAAATTACAAAAACAGCATCCATATCTTTAGTTTCACTCAAATAACTAAAGCTGAATGAAATGCTATGGAGATTACTAATATCCAACTCACTTAGCGGGAAAATAATACTTTCAGAAAATCCGTCTTTACCTTTTGCAAAAGTACTGTAGAATCCTGATTTTGCATATTTTGAAGATATTTGTTTACTGTTTATGTTCTCAAAATCAATTAGTTTTGTTCTCAATCCTTCTTCTGAATTACTATTTTTCAACGAAATCGACACATCATCAAGATATAAGGATGAGCTTTTTGTGTCTTTATTCCATAAATAAGTTTTGATCAAAAGTCCCGAATTAATAAACTTCTTTGGAAGTTTGAAGCTATGAATAAACGAGTACCAATTATCTGCTGCAAAAGAATCACCTTTAACAACAAATCCTTCCCAATATAATTGATTATTATTTTGGTCAATTACAGTAAAAACCCAAACAGCATCAACGATCGAAGACGTAGGGTTTATCCAAAACCTAATAATTACATCTTCAATCTCTGAAGTATCATTTGTTGGTATCGGGATAGTTATAGCTGCACCGTATGGATTATTTTTATCTGAAATCCCACTGTGTTTACCGGACAGTGCTCTTTCTTTTGAAAATACGCAATTTGCATTTAAATAATTGTAGCTTTCAAAATCTATAAGAAATTGAAATTCATCTTGTTGATTCATCAATAAAGGAACTTTATTATCTGAAGGTTTATTCAGATTTTTCCCAATAAAATAAACCCCAAGAGATAAAACAAGAAAGCCAAATACGAACAACCATAAATACAGTATCTTACCTTTTTTAATCTTCAACACTTTAGCCATTCATTTTTATAAATAAAAGTTTAATACATCTGTGAATTATGACCGGGTAAAAATACAAATTAGTTTTAACTAATACAAAATAAACATGAAATTGCAACTCCCAATAAAGAATTTTTAATGCTTTGTTCAATCATATTACCAGAGAGTAAAAGTTATTTCGAAAATTATAATGAAATCCCTAATTTCATTTTTGCATTTTCAATAAGGTAATTTGCATCACTATATAATTGCTGTTCAAATGTTACCCCATTATTATCTGCTTTCTCTTTTATATAATTTTTGAATTCCTCATTATTAACAATAAAATTCTCAACATATCTCAAAGACTCTTCATTGTTGTAAAATTTCCCTATATAAAATGCTTTAACCGTTTCGGTATATATTTCAACTGTGTCAACTTTTGCACAAAAAGTATAAGCTTCAATCATTTTATTATTGTCTGGCATATCCAAAATAACAAAAGTATTGGCTTTTAAATCGCCGAAACTACCTTGTTTGATATTATATCCCTGATCAATTAATTTATAAATATAATAGCGGGCATTTTGATCATAATTATCGGTTATTACAATAATTTCTTTTGTTTTATCTGTAATTAAGACATTTACTCGGTCACGAAGAAATAGTTTTACATTTTTTTGCCAAGTTTCTTCTACTGATAAGAATTTAACTAATTTCCATTGCGAAACAGAAGGATAATACAAAATGCCTGCAAATACAACAATTAAAATTATTTCCTTGACTTTTGTGTTCTTTATCCATCTCAATATCAGACAAGCAACTTGATAGATAGATATACCAGACAATAATGCCCAAAAAGGCACTTCGGGAAAGCAGTACCATTCAAGCTTGGTTTTTGAAATAGAGATTAGCAATAAGTGTGATACAGCAAGAATTAAGCTAAACACAAAAAGATTTTTGACAAATTTATTTTTTTCAAAAAAAGTTAGGACAAGTCCAGCCGGGATAAGCATATACCAAAATCCTAATGCATAATCTGATAAAAATGTATAATAAAACAGAAATGGTTTTGCATGACCTTCCAGTGCTGAAAATGCTCTTCCTCCGAATTCATTAAAATACACAGCCTTAATATACCCTGGATTAAGCAATTCTCTACCTAAATAATACGAGCTTAGGAGAACTACCGGAATAAGAAGTGAAAAATAGAAATGTTTTGATTTTAAAAAATGTAAAAGTTGTTTTCTGATTAAAATATAAATCCCTATCCCGGGCAAAAAGAACAACGAAGCTGAACTTTTCGAAAGAAAAGCAAGAGTAAACAGAGCCATTGCAATATATAAAGTACGAGTTTTTTTTGTTTCAATGTAATACAAAAACATTAATGAATAAGCCGCTGAAAAGAAAAGAAGGAAAGCTTCAAAGTCAGCTTGCCTTAAGGCGTGATAAGGTAACAATCCCGGCGTTGTTAAAAAAATCCCTGCCACCAAAAATCCCAAAGGTTTAGATTTGGTTAATGAAGCTACTACAAAAAATAAGATTAAAACAGTAAAAGTTGCAGCAAAAGCACTAGGCAGTCTAATTGAAGTTTCGTTATTTCCGAATACTTTAATGCAAATTACCTGGCAACCAATCAGAAGAGGAGGTTTTGTATTCCACATATCTATTTGGCCATCATAAGTTGGAGTTAAAAACTTACCATTATGACTAACTTCATAAGCATTTACAGCATACCTTGATTCGTCCCATATATGAAGAGTTTTATTACCCAAACCATAGAAAAAAGCAAAATAGCTTAAAGTCATCAAAACAGAAATATAGCAAAAATAGATTCCAATTTTTTTAAAGTTAAGCTTACACAATAATGAACTTACCTGTATTTTCATTTAAAAATAATTTGGCGTAAAAATACAAACATTTATTTCATCTTAAAAGGATTCTCGAAATTTACATTATTGAATTGAAATTATATTTTTTAATAAAAAAGACTTATTAAGACAATAATAAAGCAAAATTTATAAATCGGTATGACATTAAATTGTTTGAATGAATAATAAAAATTTTAATTTTGTGCGAAATTTGAGTTTGACATTCTGACACAGAGCAAATAATGTTAACGATAGTATTTAGGAAATTATAATAAAACAATATTTATAATGGATTTTAATTTTGCTGTAGTAATTCCAATGGCCAATGAATCGGAAGATTTTAATCCATTCGTATCTTCAATTACTAAAGTTCTGGATAAACTAAAGTGTGGAAAAGTATATTTTATCGTTGATAATGTTTCGAAAGATAACACATTAGAGTTGTGCCAAAATCTATCTAAAATTGATAACAGGTTTACGACAGTTTGGGCTCCCGAGAATAAAAATGTTGTCGATGCATATTTAAGAGGATACAAAGAGGCATTATTGAATAAACATGACTACATAATAGAAATGGATGCCGGTCTGTCTCATGACCCAAATGCATTACCAATGTTTTTAAGGGTATTAAACGAAGGCAACGAATGTGCATTCGGCAGTCGCTTTATAAACGGCGGATCTATTTGTGATAGCACCTGGAAAAGAACAATTTTGTCAAAATTCGGCACAATACTTTCAAATGTTTTATTAGGAACAAGGATGTATGATATGACTTCCGGATATCAAGGTTTTCATGCCCAAATTGTTGAAAAATTTGTTGCTTATAGATTATTGTCGAAAGCTCATTTTTATCAGACAGAACTTCGATATTTATTAAGAAAAACACGTTATGCTGAGATTCCGATTCATTACAGAGCTCCTTCTCCCAGTGTTTCGAAAAAAGCAGTTTATAATTCGATATCAGTGCTTTTTCACTATTTTTTCCTCAGATTGCGTTTTAAATCTAAAATAATAAGATGATAGAAAGGATAGATAAAACCTCAATTTTATCTATGATAAAAAGCGAAACCTTTACACAAGCGGCGAAGTACTTTGTTGTCGGAGGAATTTGTACTGTGTTGGACGTATCACTACTTTTTGTGCTATCCAAATATTTTGGTTTAAACTATATTGTTGCTTCAATAATTTCATTTCTTGTAGGTACAGTTTTGAACTATTTCTTATGTATATTTTGGATTTTTAGAGTACATAAAGTTGAAAACAGATATTATGAATTTGGGTATTATTTACTCATTACTATATTTGGGTTGGCTTTAAATACATTTATTATCTGGGGGGTAACAGAACTATTTGATGTTAATTATATGTATTCAAAACTCGTTGCTATATTTGCTACATTTTTTTGGAATTTTTGTGCAAGAAAGTACTTTTTACATACTATAAAATAGAATAAACAATGGTTAAAACATTTTTAATAATTACATCTATTGCCGACGATGATCACCCGATATTAAAACAATTTGCACTTGAATCTGCACAAAACAATATTCCTTTCATCGTCATTGGAGACACGAAAAGTCCACAGGATTTTAATCTAAATGGGTGCGATTTTTATTCAGTCGAAAGACAAAAACAATTAAATTTTAATCTTTGTGAAACACTCCCATACAAGCATTATGCGAGAAAGAATTTAGGCTATTTAGTTGCTATGTCAAAAGGAGCAGAAGTAATAATCGAAACAGATGATGATAATATCCCATTCGAAAGCTTTTGGCAAATACGAAAAAAAGAAACATTGGCAAAAGAGATTAAAGATAAAGGTTGGGTTAATGTTTATAAATACTTTACCGATGTTCACATTTGGCCCAGAGGTTTTGCCTTAGAAAGCATACTTGATGCTATACCGGAACCCGAAAAAGAAAAAACAATAACCTGTCCAATACAGCAAGGGTTGGCTGATGAAAATCCTGATGTTGACGCAATTTACAGACTGACTTTGCCATTGCCAGTTACCTTTAAAAAAGGAGCAAGTGTCGCCATTGGTGAAAATTGCTTTTGCCCTTTCAATAGCCAAAATACTACGTGGTTTAAAGAAGCATTTATGCTTTTATATTTGCCGTCTTACTGTAGTTTTAGAATGACTGATATTTGGAGGTCCTTTATCGCTCAACGCATTGCCTGGACGTGCGACTGGCCGATATTATTTCATCAAAGTACAGTTTGGCAACAACGCAATGATCATAATTTGATGAAAGATTTTTGTGACGAAATTCCGGGATACAGCAATAACTCACTGATATACAGTAAATTGAAGAGTTTAAACCTAAAATCAGGTGTTGAAAATATTGCTAAGAACTTAATTGTTTGTTATACAGAATTAATTAATTGTGGTTTGGTTGGAAAAGAAGAAATGGATTTGCTGAAACGATGGATAAGTGATGTAGGAGATTATTGCAAATAATTATAAAAAAAATCCATCACTCCTTCACAAATTTCCCTGTAAATATCTTTCCTCCTCCCCAAAACTGAATCATGTAGTAGCCCGACGGCAATTCGTCAATTACTACATCAAATGTTTGTGTAGTTTTTTCTGATTTACCGTCTGCGAGAAGTTGTCCGTTTAAAGTATATATTTTATAACTAAACTCTGTTTCTCCACCCTCATACTCAAACACAACCGTTATTTTATCACTTGCCGGGTTTGGGAAAATACTTGCCTCAGACATATTTACAAAATACTCTGCATAACTATCGGCACAATGTGGATTACAGCCTTCGGCATCAAAACAGCCACAGGAATCTGTTTTAAACACACAGGAGGCTATCATGCCGTTTGGAAAAAGAGTACTGGGATAGCTATAAAACTTGCCGGTAAGCATAAATCCGTTATCTTCTGTAGGACAGATGCCATATAAGGCAGTTTCTTGTATTTCAACATCATTTTCAGGATAACACTTATATGTACGTAGCCATGCTCCTACTCCTGTAGAGTGGATTTTTACAAAGGCACTGTTAATGCCCCAGTAATTTTGTAATAAAAGATACATATCACCATTTTCATCCTGGTAAGAATCATTTATTAAATACCAGTTCTGTGCAGGATTATCAAGTTCCGTTTTTAAATCCTTTTCGCCTGTAAAAATACAGCCGGTTATGGTATCTTCAAGTTTGGCGATACGTATTGTGGATTGAGGATTCGATTGTAGGTATAGATTTGAATTTACCATAGGGTCTGTCCAAACCACCCAATAATTTCCATCAGGGGCATTAAATATACGAGGTCTGTAATATGCAAGTGTAAAATCATAAGGAAATCCGGGAATACTATCCATGCCAGGTATTACAAATCTCCATTTTTCGTTTCCTTCAGAATCTATTTTAAGAATACACGAAGAAACACTTTCTGGATTATTATAAGTCATATCCTGCTCACATGACAAAAGATAACCACCATCCGAGGTCGGCAGCGCCTGATAAGGTGTCATTATACAGGTTGTCGGTTTTGTGTAATCTTTCATTGTAAAAGTCCCTGTTTGGGGATCGTATATTGCAAAAAAAGTGCGTGTGTTCCAGTCGGCTGAATATTGGCTCGTTCCAAAAAGGTGTATTTTACCTTCAAGGTCATTATGGAACTTGAATTGAGTTGATCGGTCATTAAAATAACTTTTAAAATCAATAATTGAATCGCAATAATAGTTTGAGTTATTAAAGTACATTAATATAGGATTAAGAATATAATCTTTCGTAAACTCTTTATAAACGCCACTTGCTATGATACAATCATCGTGTATGCTGTAACTGTCTGATGTATATATTGAAAACCCGTATATAGTATCATTAACATAGCGAAACGATTCAATAAAATTTCCTAATAAATCAATTTTACTAAAAATAGGAGTAATTGAATTGGGATAATACAAAGTATCATCAGAAAATAATAGATAATTGTTTTCACTCTCTAAAACATATTTTGTTATCCAACCTGGGTACAAATTAAAAAATCTTTCCTGCGCATAAGTTACAATAATACTATAAAACATTACTATAAAAAACAAGATTTTTTTCATAAATTCATTATATAAAAGCAAAGAGCCAAAAGGCTCCATGCTTAATTTTATACTATTCAACAATAATTTTACCATTATATGCAGATTTATTTCCGTTGTACAAAGTACAATTATATATACCTGGAAGCAAATCTGCTGTTTTAATAATTATTATATCTCTCGGTTCGTATATCTGCTTTTGCATCAATATTTTTCCTGAAATATCACTAATGACAACCTGCATTGTGCCAATTATCTCAGGTAAAGAGTATTCCAGATAAAAGTACTCTTTCGCAGGGTTAGGATAAACTGCAAAATAAGGATTATTATTATTTACGCCACTATGTTTTATGTACCTGTTGTCCATCGGAATAGTTGGAGTATAAACTGGTTCTCTATAGTCGGTAGCATTGTTAATAATTAAAATTGCCCGTGCTTTTGTACCTGCAAATCCTCCTTTTATTTCAAATGCTTTTAATTCATCAATATGTAATGGGTTTGTAATATTTGAAAGATTATATTGGTATTTCTTCATTAGATTTGCATATAGATTATAAAAATCATACAAATCGCGATTCTCTCTAATTTCATCTTCGGATAATTCGCAAAACTGTATTATCCTATCAAGTTCGGTTTTTGCTTTAGTATAATCATATTTTGAAAAATAATAATCTGCTAACAGATACATAAAACGAGGCTCTTTGCTTCCATCCAATAGGCTGTATATACTATCTTCTGCCCATGGTTTAAAATCACTGATGCTAATATAAAATTCAACAAGTGTCTTTAAATTCTCCTCATATATCACCTGTTGTTCAGCTCGCTGAAGCTCTAAATTCTCTTTAGCAGATATAATCCCAAACCCTGCTTCTATTTGTTCGATCATATAATCCGGTAACGGATTGTCTCTATCTTTTAACATTTGTTGTAAATCTTTGTTTTTTATTCCCTGTGGGTTTGCAACAAGTATATCCCTTATCATTGGAGCGGTTAGTCCCTGCTCCTTTTTTGAAACTTCTTTTAATACTGTATCACTCAGATAAGGTGATTTGCCAATCAGATCGTAATATATTAGCCAGGCTTTATTGTCGTCAGCATGCAAAACCGAAGAAATTGTCTGCCCTGTATTCCCACCATCAACTATATCATTAAGCATAGAAGTAATTGCATTTTCGAGGCTTTTGGCTGTTGACATTTCTCTCCTTAATAAATCTTCATCTATTGGTGTTGGTAGTTTGTTTGTATAATCAGGACATGCATTTGGGATATCTCCAAAGTATAACATGCTTACAACAACTTTTTCAGAAACAGAATTAGGCCATTCTCTTGGGTTCCAATATGGATCATAGTCTGCTCTTGCAAAATAAGTAATATGAGTCAGTTCGTTATTAATAGTGTAACTGTCTAAGGGTGTGTTTGTCGAAAACAGATTTGCCGCAGGGTTTGATAAAGAACCTTGATAACCTGCAATACCCCAATTAATATTACTAATATTAGGATCTTCAGATGTAACATAAATATCGGTTTTGGTGTTGTTAAAATCGTTACAAAGAATCTGAAGCCCTACATTATTTCCATCTGTAGTGTTCCTATTCTTATTGATAGATTGTACAGCATTTTCTAAGCTTACAAATTTATTCCTATAAAATTTATTAGGTAATGTTCCATTGTTATTGGCAACTAGTCCGAACCTTGAGTTTCCAACGTCACTTTTAAAAGTATTTCCTTCTACCTGATAACCACCAGAATTACAATCAATATAGACTCCATAAGCTTGATTAAGAAATTCATCTGGATCGTCTTCACCACCACCTCCTTGTTCCTTGTCCACACTTCTAGGAAATTTAATTATTTCAAAAATATTATTTGTAATAATTTTAGGTAAAAAACCATCATAGTTATACATATATATACCTCTAGCAGTCTTAAAATCAGTATTTTTTACAGTTAGTTCACCACCACCGTTTGCAATAGCTAAAATACCATATTTTAAATTTATAAAAGAAGATCTTTTTAACCCCATATAAGAATCTGGCAATATTTCTAGTTTGTCAATATTTTTTGCATATATACCAGATTTATTCACATCAACAGTTCCAATTCTCTGATCCTCAAAATGACAATTCATGATTTTAACATATCCGCATTCATATAAATCAAAACAATAATCACACGAAGGACTCTCAATGCATGGATTGATTGCATCAGGTGTTTGAATAAAATTACAATTAACGAATAGAATTTGTGCATCATTTAATTCCATATCAACATCTCTCATGTTATTGTAAAAATTTGTACCTTTAAGATTGATAGCTACATTATATTTTGTCCGAATGGCAATATCTGCTTTAGAAATACTACTATTACTGCCTGTTGAAACTATTTCTATAAGATCGTCGTTACTATTATATGCATAAATACCTCGCCACCTTTGGTGTATAGCCGTTAAAGCTCCATTCTTTTCAAGTATTAATTTCGAACCGGGGTATAGTAAAAGTTGAGTTTCCGGACCAAAACTAACAGTATCTCTTATTATAAGTGTTGCACCAGTTTCAACTATAGCGTTACCATTAAAATTTGTAGGTTTATCTATAATCTTCATACTGTTTTCTGCAACTATTAAATTTTTGTAATATTGATTTTTTGTTGAAAACCCTATGAGATTAATATCTAGGTCAATGTTGTTTGTAGCTATATAATGCGTTTTTTTATCAACGTTATATCCATATTTAGTAGCACTAATTTTCGCCTCAGCAAATGAAGTGGGTGTTTCATAATTAAAATAACCTCCTCCATTTGTAAATGTATAGTAATCTGAACCACCAACATGAATACTAACAATTGCGTCAGGAACCGGCACGTCATTATCTTTAACATATCCATGCCATGTCTGTGTTAAAATAGGATAATCTAAATCACGATAAATCTTATAATATAATTCCTGATCAAAATCGCAATCTTCATCACTTATTTCAAAATTTTTAAACACTCCCATTTCTGGTGGATTGACAATTTGCTTATAGTCAAAATAACAATATACCGGGTTGTTACTTATTGGTACTGTTTCAACAATTGCGTTATCACTTATTTTAAGTAATCCATGATTTTGCCAACCTCTTTCATTAGCAAATTGCCAATATGTATAACCGGAAGAGCCACAAATCGAACTAAAATTCATCACATTTTCAACAAGTGTTTTTTGTTCTTCTTCTGTAGCTAATAAATCTGTTTCATTTAATTCACTATTATGTGAAGGAAATGTCTCAATTCCATGTTCTCCAACAATCCATGGGTAATTTAATGATGATTTGTATAAATAGTACTGATAACGATTAATTAATGTGCCACGTGCATAAGTCTCGAATATCTCTTGTGAAAATTCGTAGAAATGAAAATTGAAAAAATCCGTGTAATAGAATGGTTTAACCCCAAGTTTAAAAAAAGAATTTTCACCAAATAATCCTGATGTAGTCAAATGGTTTGAATCCACTACTTTCAAATAATTAACCACTAACCGTACTGCATCGCCCACACTTGCTTGATTTACAGGATTTTCGCCTGAAAATTCAGAGTCTGCAAAACTCTCATTTTCATGATATAGTTCGTATGCAAGTAAACTACTGTTATTTTTAAAAATATCTCCAATATAAGCCAAAGCTTCTCCATATTTATTATTAATCCAACTAAAATCATCCTCCGTGTTAATATGTTGCAATAAACTTTTATAGTGTAATTGTCCATCATAATATGCACGATTTTCTGTTCCCATAACCCATATCACTTTTAAGTTGTAATATTTTGCAACCTCAAGCACTGTCTGCATTGCATTTACTAAATGAATAATTCCATTTGGTTGTGTCCCATTATATAAATAACAATATTGTTCATAATATCTGTATAGTGGATCAGTAGGATTTGCCGGAGCTCCATTTATTGGTACAGGATCATTATTGTTGCTTGAAGTTACGGGCATCAAAAACAGTTGTATATTTAGTTCTCCTGTTTGATGTCTTGGTTCAATGTCGGCATTCATAATTCTTACTGTATTAAAACCCATCTCTTCAAAATTTTAAAATGTGCATATAACTGTTTTAAAGCCTCTTCCTGATTTTCAGTTTGTAACAATTGATCATAAGTTAAGTAATTGGAGTGGGGACATACAAAAATTTGTTCGTTCTCCCCTTTTCTAATGTTTACCAAATAATTACATGCATTTACAAAGTACTCTTCGTCTTGATAATACAATTTATCTTCAACAGAATAAACAAATGGATTTTGGGGTACCTGCGTTTGACAATTAGCAAATTTGCCCCCCCCCCGCAATGATTATGCCAACAATACAAGTTGCTGCAATACTTTTAATGGTTCTTTTCATGGTTTTAAATTTAAGATTATAATTTATAAAAAGCAATACAAATACAAAGTTATGTTTTAATTTAATGCAAAACAAAAAATTTCTAACTTTAATACAACTTTGAAAAAATCCTTCTCATTCCTTTGGTTATGCTCGTAATCTCTTCTAATATAGAGGAGCAAGTGAACAAAAGCATATCTTAATTAGTATCTTTTAGCTTTGTTTGAATTTATTCTAAAATATATGTACATCTAAGAATACTGTAAAAACAAATGAAATCATTCCCAAATATGTCGCCCTTCGCAAATTGTTAGGTTTTCTCTATATAATATTTCAGCTAATAATCAGGATTTTTCTTCCTCTTCCTCCAAATTAGTATCATTTATAATATAAAGAGGTCTTTTACGGATATTACTTCCAATTCGTCCGATATATTCTCCAATAATACCAATAGCTATAAGTTGAATACCTCCAATAAAAAGTACACTTAAAATCAAGGATGTCCAACCCTGAACATATTGTTGAGCTATTAACCTTTGATATAATGCCCACAGCATAAGAATAAATGTAATTATACTTACAAAAAACCCTAAAAATGTTGCCAATTTTAGAGGGAAATCAGAAAAAGAAGTTATTCCGTCAATAGCAAAGCTAAACATTCTAGCTGTAGAATAGCCTGATTTTCCGGATTTTCTTGAATCACGGTCAAACTCAATACTTGTTTGCTTAAACCCTACCCAGGCAATTTGACCTCTTAAGAATTTTTGCTGTTCAGGCATATTATTCAGGATATTAGCAACTTTAGAAGAAATTATTCTAAAGTCACCTGCATCAACAGGAATATTACATCTAGTAATGCTTCGCAGAATACGATAAAAGGCAGTAGCTGACATTTTTTTAAATGCCGATTCTCCTTTTCTTTTTTTTCGCGTTGCATACACCACATCAAAACCTTCCTTAGCTTTACTATATAAATCCAATATAACTTCCGGAGGATCCTGTAAATCAGAATCCATAATAACTACATATCTGCCTGATGACTTTTCTATTCCGGCAGAAATTGCAATTTGCTGTCCAAAATTTCTACTCAGATCAATATATTTTACATTCTTATTTTTATGAGAAAATTCCTTAACTAATTCTAAAGAATTATCCATACTACCATCATTAACGAATATAATCTCATAATCTTTTATCGACATTTTTTTCAAGACCTCTACTAATTCTAAATACAGTTGTTCAAGATTATTTTGTTCATTAAAAACTGGTAGGACTATTGATATTTCAAGAGATTTTTTCTTCATTATTATAATAGTGTTAATGCAAAGATATGCATTTTTTAATATTTTTTATGTATTTATTCTTCATCTCTTTCCCGAATAACATTCAAAATAGCTTTTACCTTAAACAATCCGGTGGCAAATGCAAGAAGCAATGATGATAATAGTGCAACAAAAACCAGAATTATCCAATTATAAGATAATGAAGAAATAAAGGCGGTCAACAAAATGCTAATTGCAATGAATACAGTAATAGAAACTATGAGTTTATAATTTATTTTAAATTTAAATATTTTTGTTGCTATAAATAATTGGCTCAAGCCTGTCAAAACCTGAGTAATCATACTAGCAATTGCTGATCCTACCACTTCAAATTGAGGAATGAGTATAAAATTCAATATAATATTTAACAACATTCCAAAAGCTGCCATAATATTTAGCTGTTTCATGTTACCATTTGATGTAAGCAATGTCCCAAAAATATATGTGGTGCATATTCCTAAAAAACCGGTCATTAAAAAACTTAAAGTAAGGGCACTTGAGTCAACATGTTCCCAATACATCAATGTCATAATTTCTTCATTAAAAAAATGACAAATATTCATAATTAGAATTCCTGGTACAATTACAAGAATAAATGAAAGCTTTGCAAGTTCTTCAATATTCTGTCTTTTTTTTAGCATTTTAGCAAACATCGGCAACAACAAAATAGAAAAGAGATATGGGAACATTGATCCTGCTTCAAGAATTCTAAAAGCCTGGGCGTAAATCCCTGCTTGCTCCTTCCCGTCAGGTAATAGTCTTTCTAACATTACCGAATCAATTCTGTTATAAAAAGCCATTAATAATATCAATAGTGCATAAGGGTAACTTTTTCTTAAGAATACTCTAAAAAATCGAAGGTCAAAATTGATTTTAAAAAATGTAGTTTTGCTGATAACTAGTATAAATGCTACAATAGCAGTTAATAAATATGAAAATGTCTGAATAAGAACAAACCATTCAATTTTGAGGCTTTTTCCGGATACATTCCCCCAAATTAACACACTGCATAAAATAATCATTAAAAATCTGTCTAAAACAGAAATCACACTATCTGTTTTAAACAATTGCAAACCGCTTAGATTTGAACGTAAATACAAAATAAATGAAAGAAGGAACTGATTAAATATTAACATAGCAAGAATTGATATCTGACGCGAATCATAACCAATTATAAGAGCTGCAGCAATTGTAAGAACGGCATAAACAATTGCAAGGATAAATTTTAATGATACAATATTAGAAACGTGTTTGCTTAAAATATTACAATTTTGAGATATGTTTCTGTTATTAAAATTTGTAATTCCGAAATCAAGAATAATATTTAAGAGTAAAGAAAAATTCAATAATGAAAAGTAAAATCCAAATTCTGAAGCACCAACTATATTTTGAACAGATCTTTCAACACCAAAAATCCAAAATGGCTTAACCAGTAAGTTAAGGAAAAGGAGGAAAATCAGATTTATTATGAACTTCTTACGCAAAGTATATTATTTGATTGCAAATATAAAAAAAAGACCGTTGTCAAGTACTAAAAATATAAAAACACTGATTCTAAAATTAATCATCTTTTTAACATTTATAGCAAAGAGCTTGGAGCTTGCCCTATCTCCAAGCTCTTTGCCCATTGCCCCATGCTATAATGATTAAACAGCTATTCATTAAACCAAATTTTCAGGTACGGCTAAATAATTACAAAATATAACATTTACAATATCTCTTAACAGTTGATTATTTTACAATTAATATTAAGCATAGCTTTGTACTTATAGTTTTTTTATTATTTTTGTCAGCCAAAATAAAATTTAAATTATAAATAAATATAGTAACTTATAAAATAATATGAAAAATTATCAAACGGATCAAATCAGAAACATCGCTTTAACAGGCAATTCCGGTTCCGGAAAAACTATGCTTGCTGAATCAATGCTTCAAATTGGAGGGGTTATAACACGTAAAGGTGATATTGCCAGCAAAAATACAGTTTCCGATTATCGTCCTATTGAACAGGAAAACGGGAATTCACTATTTTCAACAGTTTTATACACCGAAATAGGAAATACCAAAATCAATATTCTTGATAACCCGGGTATGGATGATTTTATAGGAAACCTTGTTTCTTCATTATTTCCTGCAGACATAGCGCTTATGCTTGTAAATGCACAAAATGGTGTTGAAGTAGGAACCGAAATACATGGCCGTTATGTTGAAAAAGCACATAAACCAATGATTATTGCAATCAATCATCTTGATCACGAAAAAACCAATTTCGAAAAGACCGTTGAGATGATAAAATCTACTTTTGGCGGGAATGCAGTTTTGGCTCAATTTCCTGTAAATGCAGGAGTTGGATTTAATTCAATCATTGATGTTATTACTCATAAAATGTACAGCATTAAAGGTAATGAAATCGTAATATCGGATATCCCTGCTGAACATAAAGATCATGCCGATAAAATTAAAACAGAACTTATTGAAAAAGCAGCCGAAGCAGATGAGTCATTAATGGAATTGTTTTTTGAAAATGACACATTAACCGAAGAAGAAATGATGAGAGGCATTGCTGCAGGGCTACCTCAAAGAGGTGTTTTTCCTATTTTCTGTATTAACGCAAGAAATGATTTAGGTGTTAAACGTTTAATGGAATTCATAGCAAACGTAAGTCCGTCTCCGGATAAATTTGCACCTGTAAAAGATTCTGAAGGCAAAGAAATTAAATGCGACCCATCGGGAAAACCATCACTATTTGTTTTTAAAACATCTATTGAAGAACATATTGGAGAAATTTGTTATTTCAAGGTACTTAGCGGCACATTAACAGAAAGTATTGACTTATACAACTCGAAAAATAATACTAAGGAAAGACTTTCGTCGTTATTTGTTTGTGCAGGAAAGAATAGGGTTAAGGTTGATAAAATGTTTGCAGGTGATATTGGTGCAACTGTAAAACTAAAAAGCACAAAAACATGTCATACTTTAGTTGCTCCGGGACAAGACTGGATTGTTTCTCCAATTGAATGGCCTAATCCAAAACATCGAGTTGCAATAAAAGCTCTCAGCGAAAGTGATGATGAAAAATTGGGCGAAGCATTAATCAGAATGAAAGACGAGGATCCAACAATTTTAGTTGAATATTCAAAAGAACTAAAACAATTATTGCTTCAAGGACAAGGAGAATATCATTTAAATATTTTGAAATGGCATCTTGATAATCAGTTTAAAATACCAACTGAATTTCTGAAACCAAGAATACAATATCGTGAGACAATTACAAAGATTGCTTTTGCAGATTATCGTCATAAAAAACAATCAGGCGGTGCAGGTCAATTTGGTGAAGTTCATATGATACTTGAGCCTTATAGTGAAGGAATGCCTGATCCCACCATGTACAAAATAGACGGAAAAGAATTTAAAATCTCTGTAAGAGGTAAAGACGAGTACAAACTTGATTGGGGCGGAACATTAGTGTATTACAACTGTATTGTTGGAGGCTCTATTGATGCAAGATTCTTACCTGCAATTTTAAAAGGTATAATGGAAAAAATTGAAGTTGGTCCATTAACAGGTTCTTATGCAAGAGATATTCGTGTATGTGTTGTTGACGGAAAAATGCACCCTGTTGACTCAAACGAAATTTCGTTTAAATTAGCAGGACGTAACGCATTTAGCAAAGCCTTTAAAAATGCCGGACCAAAAATTATGGAACCTATTTATAATATTGAGGTTCTTGTTCCGGGTGACAGAATGGGTGATGTTATAAGTGACTTACAAAATCGTCGTGCTATTGTCCAAGGAATGAGCAGTGAGAAAGGATTTGAAAAAATTATGGCAAGGGTACCACTGGCTGAAATGGCAAATTATTCAACTGCTTTACGTTCAAATACGGGCGGTAGAGCAATGTACGAAATGACATTTTTTGAATATCAGCAAGTACCACCTGATGTTCAGGAACAATTGCTTAAAGCTTACGAATCAGAGCAAGATGATGAATAAATTAGCATTTAATAATTAACTTCTATTATAAAGTAAAGGGCGAAAAATTTCGCCCTTTATTTTTAACTGACACAACTATGAACAAATTTTAATGCCTTACAAGTTGTAATGCTCCTTTTTGCTCAATAATTTTTCCAAACGAATCCTCTCCTCGTATAATATAATAATAAAGACCTTCAGCGGCATCGTCATTTCCATTAATTTTCCCATCCCAGAAATCATTTATATTATTGCTTTCAAAAGCAATTTCGCCCATTCGACTTAGGACTGTTAATTTATAATTTTTAATCTCACCATCATAAAACACTCTAAACTCATCACCAATACCATCGCCATTAGGAGTAAATATATTAGGTATTCTAAAGTTTGATACTGACACATATATTGTTTCTGAATAAACGCTTTGACAAGATTCATCAAGTATAGCAATCAACTCAACAGTGTTGTTTCCATCCTGAGTGAATTCATAAACAGGATTGTCGCCATCAAGAAATTCTATTCCATTAATTTTCCAAATAAAACTAATGTTATTATTTCTTTCATAACCTTTATCATCTACTTTCGTCAGATTTCTAAAACTATATTTATTTTTATTTAACAAATCTCTTTCTGCAATAAAATACGGATTTATGTTAAGACTGTCACGGATTAGTAAGGTGTCGTAAATTCTGCAATCATTTCCATACTTAATACTCAAGCTGTAAATTCCGGGATCTAGATTTTTAAACACCCCGATACCATTTGAGTATTCGTTATTTAAAATATAGGCAGACGGAACGATATTCTCCGACAAAATTGTTAATGTAGCGTTACTTTCGGAACAAATACTTGGCGTAGAAACATATTTGTATTTTAATGTATTAATAACTTCAACGGATTTTTCGTACTTATATCTACAATCTCCATCCGATAATTCAAATACTATATAATTCATGCCTTGTTTGAGTCCACTAATCTTATAATTGTCAGAAGATATTGTACTGATGTCGTATTCTTTATTTCTCCATTCCGGAATTAAATTATTATTTTTCAAAGAAATTATCAAATCTTCACCCGGACATAACATAGTTTTAGAAACATTAACTTCTAGCGACCCCACGCTTCTATATGTTACAAACATACTATCTCTTAAGATTGTATTATCCGATCTTTTCTCATATTTTATAATGTATTTGCCCGGCTTCTGGCACTCAAAAGCAGTTAAGCTATTGTGTTTCGATATATATATTTCTTCAGGTACAATATAGAATTCTATTGCTCCGGCAATACTAGTCTCATATTTTGTCCCACAAATAATGGTATCGCCAGATAAAAATATTTTTATGTCTTCGTAAGAGATTTCTGTTGAAGCATTTTCTGAACTAACATTTTCTGTTATTACAACTTTATTATATATTTTAAATTCTGATAAGTCAAGAATATTATTGTCCAAATTATTGTTGTTGTTAGAGATAACAGTAGTATTTGTATTATGGGAAGTATTATTTGTGATTAGCGAATTTTCACACTCATTCTTATTTTTCATTACAGAAATAAGTATTCCGGTCACTAACAACGCTGTCATAGCTGCAATGAAATAATACTTATTATACTTAACAAAATCTATAAACGATCTTTTCGGATAGTTTTTACGAATTTTATTAAAAACATCAGCAGATGGAACTTCTCTGAAATTTTCAAGTTTATTTTTTAATATGTTGTCAAAATCATTCATTATTTTTTTTCAATAATACCATTAATGCCTCTCTTGCTTTTTTATACTGAGTTCTGCAGGTTATATCGCTTATATCAAGCAACTCTGCAATTTCAGTATGCTTATATCCTTCTATTACATGCAAGTTAAAAACCATTCTGTAACCGTCGGGAAGCTTATTAATAACACTAATTATTTCATGTGCACTCATCTCACTTATAATATCATTATCCACATCACCAGTATGAATCTCATAACTACTAACATCTTCAGACAAATTATTATTTCTTTTTGATCTGATATAATTGATAGCATTATTAACAGTCAATCTTCTAAGCCAACCTTCAAAAGAACCTTTAAATTCATAATCTTCAATCTTGTTTAAGAGTTTAATAAAACATTCCTGCATTAAATCCTCCGCTTCAGGCTTGTCTTTAGTATATCTTAAACATATTCCGTAAACTAATGCTGAATATGTTTTATAAAGTTCATCAAAAGCTTTAGATGACTTCTTTTGACATTGCTTTATAAGTTTTTCATTATCCGTCATTTGTTTACTGTTTTAAAGACAATTTTCAAATCAAAAACGTTGTCTAGACTATAAAAAAAATGGCTATTTATTTATAGCCATCTAAATAATTTTCTTATTCGCTGACTAAATGCAAAACTCCTTGCTTATCGTAAGGTGTCCCATCAATTCCTTCAGCTTTTATAATGTAATAATATACTCCCGGTGATGCTTTTGTTCCGCCATTTAGGTTTCCGTCCCAACCGGCTTCATAATCTCTCCAATTGTCCCATTCATATATTGTTCTTCCCCAACGATTCATGATT
>Ga0116142_10000669_pt1 | contig 44551 bp, 33 predicted proteins | sample AD_UKC033_MetaG_FD_89785 | JGI IMG/M metagenome (GOLD analysis project Ga0116142, IMG submission 89785) | Active sludge microbial communities of municipal wastewater-treating anaerobic digesters from USA - AD_UKC033_MetaG | ecosystem: Engineered > Bioreactor > Anaerobic > Digestate | place: USA... | reverse complement strand
TCACTTATGTTCTTTTTTCCTGTTATTTCCAGTATTCTTTTAAACAGGACCAGTGTCCAGGTTGGTACACCGGATATCGAAGTCACATTTTCCTTTATGGTATTTTCTGCCAGTTTTTCAATCTTACTTTCCCATTCATCCATCAATGCCACACTAAGATCAGGTGTACGAAGCCAGTGACCCCAGAAAGGTGAATTCTGCAACAATACAGCACTGAGATCGCCATATTGTGCATCGTTATTCATAGGATTAATGTTATGACTGCCGCCTAATACTAATCCTTTTCCAGTCAGTAATTCTGAATCCGGGTTGTATTGATAATACAGAGAGAGTACATCCTTTGAGGCTTTATAATGTCCATCCTGCAGACTTTCTTCACTAATCGGAATAAATTTACTCTTATCACTGGTGGTACCACTGCTTTTTGCAAACCAGTAAATAGGAGTATTCCATAAGATATTTTGTTCCCCCTGCATGATACGTTCGATATAAGGTTTTATATCCTCATACTCATGAATGGGAATAGCTTCCTTGAATGCTTTCACATTAAAAAGCCCGGAGAAATTATACTTTCTTCCAAACTCTGTGTATTGGGCAGAAGTTACCAGGTCCTGCAGTACCTCACGTTGAGCATCCAGGGGATTATTTTTCCAGGCTTCGATTCGCCAAAGCCTCATACGGGCAAGCGATGATATGGCAGGACTTAGCAACTTCATTGTTGCTGGCAAAATAGATAATTTGAGGCAATGCCCCTAAAAAATGAATCCGTCCTTTCAAAGTAATTTTTAAAGGAGTTCATAAGCAGTCCTGATCTTACTGCGCAACTCTTCTTTTAACTGGTTGCCGGCGAAACAATGTGTCACTGCTTCCATACTACACTTTAAATAATGTTCCTTATTCCAGTTAAATGTTTCCTCCAGTATTGAATATTCACGGGACAAAGTGGTGGGAGTTACTGTTCTTGCATCAGTATTGATACTCATAGATACACCATACCGGTAAATTTTGTCTGCCGCATGCTGTCCGATGGTCTCATAAATATTTGTCTGTATATTGCTGGTAGGGCAAACTTCCAGGTGAATATTTTTATTTTTCAGAAAATCAAGCAATTTTTCATCTTCTGCACTCCTTACACCATGGCCGATCCTGGAAGGATGAAAATGCTGTAACGTTTCCCATACACTTTCAGGTCCTTTGGCTTCACCGGCATGCGCTGTGCAGGGAATACTATTTTCAATGGCAAATTGAAATGCCTGCACATGACTGTCAATAGGGAAGCCGGCTTCATCTCCGGCAATATCAAATGCCACTACATGAGTTCCTTTAAATTGTTTTACCAGCTCAACAGTTTCCATGCTCTGCTCTTCATAATAATGCCGTAGCGTACATAAAATAATACCTGCCTGTACTCCTGTTCGTTGAATTCCTTCAGCAACTGCCTCATTAACTGCCTGTACTACTTCTGTTGGCGTTAATCCTTTTGCAATATGCAACAGCGGCGCAAACCGTATCTCTGCATAAATCACATTATCAGCTTTCAGCTGATCAAAAAGATCTAATGTAACCAGCCGCAATTGTTCTTTTGTTTGCATCAGCTCAAAGCCCTTCACTGCACGGGTAATATAATCAGCAAGGTCTGTACACCTGGGCGGAGCAATAAAAGACTGCTGGTATTCTTCAAAAGTAATGGCAGGATCAAGCTGCTGCACCACTTTGTAGCTAAGGCTGCAGTCGAGGTGAAGGTGTAATTCTATTTTTGGCAGTTTTTGATAATCCATAACACAGTAAAAAGAACAACAAAATAAATGGAAATAATTAGGAAAGTAAATCCGGCAGGATATCTTTTATTGTTTCTGCCCGGCGAAAATTAATGTGTTCAATTGTTTGTTCTGTTTTTTCATGCGCCCAGGTGATATGGTAAGGAATGTGCACCGCATGGCCACCTATAGCCAGCACCGGCATGACATCTGATTTGAGAGAATTACCGATCATTAAAAACTCTCCTGGATCTATATCAAGATGACGGATCAATTTATCATAATCCGCTTCCTGCTTATCACTCATGATCTCAATATGATGGAAATAATGCTCCAGTCCTGATTTTTTGAGTTTTCTCTCCTGGTCAAGCAGGTCGCCTTTTGTAGCTACTACTAACCGGTATTTCTTTTTCAGCAGGTGCAACGCCTCTTCCATTCCATCCAGAAGCTCAATAGGTTTTCCCAACAGGTCTTTTCCGTACTGAATTGCCTTTTCGATAATACTTTGCGGAACTGTATTATTGGAAACTCTCATAGCAGTTTCGATCATAGAAAGCATAAATCCTTTTACACCATAACCATATAAAGCAAGATTCTGCATTTCAGTTTTAAACAATTCCTGGGAGATGCTGTGATGTGGCAGATAATCTTCCAGCAAGGAACAAAATTTCTCTTCCGTCTCCCGGAAATAGGGTTCATTCACCCACAAGGTGTCATCAGCATCAAAAGCTATTACTTTGAGTGGCATAAAAGAGCCGGTATAAAGAAATTTATTCCTCTTTTTGTTTTTCCAATGAATTTATTGCTTCTTCATGAAGCCAATCCTTTCTCTTCAGTTCAAAATTTCTTCCAAGATATAGTTTTCTCACCTGGTCATCAGCTGCCAGTTCTTCAGCCGTACCATGTTTAAAAATTTTCCCTTCGATCAGCAGGTAGGCTCTGTCGCAGATAGAAAGTGTTTCGGTAACGTTATGGTCGGTGATCAGGATACCTATGTTCTTATATTTCAACTTAGCTACTATAGCTTGTATATCTTCTACTGCTATCGGGTCGATGCCGGCAAAAGGTTCATCCAGTAAAATAAATTTGGGGTCTACGGAAAGTGCCCGGGCTATTTCTGTACGTCTTCTTTCCCCCCCGCTCAATACATCTCCATTGCTTTTACGAACATGCTGCAGGCGGAATTCATTCAGCAATGATTCCAGTTTATCCTTTTGCTGCTGCCGGCTGAGCTTAGTCATTTCCAGTATAGCTGCTATATTATCTTCTACACTGAGTTTACGAAAAACTGATGCTTCCTGCGGCAGGTAGCCAATACCCATTTGTGCCCTTTTATACATCGGGAGCGACGTAATATCCTGTTCATTCAAAAAAACTCTGCCTTCATCTGGTTTTACCAACCCTACTACCTGGTAAAATGAGGTCGTTTTACCTGCTCCATTCGGGCCCAGAAGCCCTACGATCTCCCCTTGCTTTACATTAAATGAAACATGGTTAACAACCGTTCGGCTGCCATACTTCTTTACCAGGTTTTGTGTGCGGATGGTAATGGACATACAGCAAAAATAAGGCTTGAGGCCTGATTCAATTGTATTTTAAGATTTCATTACTATATGGTACAGCTATATTAGTTTTGCAACCTTATGAAAGTAACCGACCATATCGCCCAGGCTAAAAGTACCCTCATTTCATTTGAAGTCTTACCTCCTTTGAAAGGAAAGGGTATTGAAGCCCTATACAAGCATCTTGATCCGCTGATGGAGTTCAAGCCCTCTTTTATTAATGTCACTTATCACCGGAGTGAGCATGTTTTCAAAAAAAGGGTGGATGGAAGTTTTGAAAAAGTAGTAGTAAGGAAAAGGCCCGGTACTGAAAGTATTTGTGCCGCTATCATGAACAAATACAATGTAGATACCGTTCCCCATCTTATCTGTGGTGGTTTTAGTATCAATGAAACAGAAGATGCACTGATCAATCTCCGCTACCTGGGGATTGATAATGTACTGGTACTACGGGGTGATGCTGCCAAAAACGAAACCGCTTTTGAACCAGAACCCGGTGGCCATAAATATGCCAGCGATCTGCTAAAGCAGGTGGTAAACCTGAATGCGGGTATTTACCTTGAGGATGAATTAAAAGGAACACATAAAACAGAGTTTTGTATAGGCGTAGCCGGCTATCCGGAAAAACATTTTGAATCGCCAAACATGGAAACCGATCTGCAGTACCTGAAACAAAAAATCGAATTGGGGGCCGACTATATCATTACCCAGATGTTCTTCGATAATGCCAAATTCCATGCATTTGTAAAAGCCTGCCGTGATATTGGCATTACCGTTCCCATCATTCCCGGATTAAAACCTATCTATTCCAAAAAACAACTCACTGTTTTACCCAAGACCTTTCATATTGATCTGCCTACTGATCTTTCCAACGAAATACTTCGCTGCAAAACAGATGAAGAGGTAGAAAAAGTGGGTACAGAATGGCTGCTGATGCAATCAAAAGAATTAAAAAAAGCAGGTGTTCCTGTTTTACATTATTATACGCTTGGCAGACCGCTGGTTGTGGCCAATGTGGTGAAGGAATTATAAAAAGGTTCTGCTCAAACATCAGAACCTTTTAATACGAAGCTGATCTATTTAGATATCTCATTCAATACTTTCTGATCAATCACCACAGGATATTTTTTTCTTAGTGCTTCATCCCATTGCTTTTCCAGTTCAACCTGGTAATCATTTATCACTAACCCCTTGGCCTCGTTAAAACTGCGGGGTGAAGGTTGGGGATAGGAGTTAACGACATAAGCAAAGGATGCTGTATTGTCTGTATTATTCAATACCGGTGAGGTAAGCATACCGGCTTTAGGTACCATTTTATTCAAATTAGGTATCTGGCTCCATTCATACCGGGAAGAATCGGCCAGCACTTTTTCAGAATACATGTCCACTATTTTTTTCCAGTCAGCAGGATTTGTCTTTATTTTTTCATACACCGTTTTGGCGATCGACTGGTCGGAGCAGAAGAAGATCACTACATCAGCACTTTGCTTCCAGGTATATTCTTTTTTATTTTTATTATACAATGCCAGCAAAGCAACGGTATCAGCCTGTGCCTTATTCCACACTTCCTGCTGCATGATTTCGAAAAATAGATTACCATCTTTAAACTCTGCCATCTGGTAGCGAAACTCATCATTAAAATCTTCCAGGTGTTTTTTATAGTATTCCGTCATGGAATACTGTATCCATTCTTCTCTTACCTGACTATGCGGTTTAGCACCGGTACCATCTTGCCTGAAACGGTACAGCGTAGCATATTTTATCCATGCAGCTGCATCATACAGCTCATTTCCTATGGAAAATAGTGTGGTGAAAGAATTGATGGTTTTTCCAATTTCTCTCATTGGCCTGCGATCGAGCAAACTGTCGGCCATTGCCCACAGGGCATCATCATTGTAAGGAAATATTTTTACCCCTGCCTTCTCCCTCACCTGGTTATAAACAAAATCTTTTGAAGCCTTCCAGCGAATATCAGCTCTTATCTTTTGCTGCAGCTCCTGTTTGAAGTCTTTATTCTCTGCATCGGTAATTACCGGCTTTACAGCAATTCTTTTTACTATATGCCATCCATGCGAAGTTGGAAATGGTTTACTATACGCTCCGTCTTTGGTTAAAGACCATAATACCTTTTCGAAAGCCGGGTCATATTGACCTACACCAATATCAGGCATCGTACCATTACTGGCTGCACTGATGTAATCGTTGCTGAATGTTTTTGCCAGGGTCCCGAAATCATCACCTGCCTGTAGTCTTTTGTATAGTGAATCCGCCAGACGAGCCAGTTGTTTTTTTACCATATCATCAGCATCAGGTGGAAAGGCAAGCAAAATTTGCTGAGCTCTCATTTTTCCCACAGCTTTTCTTTCGCCAAGATTTTTAAAAATATGATACCCGATTTTAGAAGGAATTGGTGCTGAATACTTACCCGTTGCAGTTGTATAAACCGCATTTTCAAATTCATAAGGCAAAGTGAATACGGTAATATATCCCAACTCTCCGCTGTTGGTTTTAGCTGCCGGGTCATCTGAAAACTGCTTTGCCAGTTGTAAAAAATCTTCTCCTTTCAAAAGTTTTTGCCATACATCGTCTCTCTTTTTTTGTGCTGCAGTTGTATCAGCAAAGCCGGAAGCATTTTTAAAGGCAATGAAAATATGAGCCACCCGTATATCTTTCTGGCTGCGCTGAAAAGCTTCCTTCTCCAGCCGGTTCATGATCTCGGGATCGGTCATATAGTTTTCTGCAATTTGTGCCCGCAGATTTTCTACTTCCATCCTGATATGCGCCAGTGTATCATATTTCCTGTCATAAGCTTCCTGCACTTTTAATTTTGATTTGATATACAAATCAAGATAATCGCTTACGGATTTTGCTTTGTTGGCGGTAACAGCACTATTGTTTTTATTATAAGCCCTTAGAAAATCTTTGGCATCGGCCGTGTACTTACCGTATGTAAATAATGTCTGGGCTGAAATGGTGGTGATGCTGCCGCAAAAAGCAGCTAGCAGGAAAAGGTTTTTTCTGTTCATACCGGATTTAGTTTAATACTCTTCTATTGTCCTTTCTTTTTTAACTGTACTATTTCATCGAGCTGCTGATATGTCAGCTTTTTAGCAATGATCCGCTTGTCTTTGTCAAGCAAATATAAAGTAGGGAAAGATTGCACATCATACAATTGCGAATAGCCCGGAATACCATTGTCTGTCCTGGCTTTATCCGCTTCTTTGGAATAATAAACATGACTCCATTCCTGTAGTTTGTTATCTGCAATAAAGCCAAGCCAGTCCTTTTTGGTTCCGTCAGTTTCTTTTGCCACCGCATATAACTTTAACCCATCGGCCTTCCATTTGGCCTGGTAAAAAGAATCCAGTTTGGGCAATACTTCCTTACAATGTCCGCAGGTAGGATCCCAAAAAGCGACAATTGTATAGCTGGCTTGCAAAGCGTACAAAGAAACAGGAGTACCCTCCTGATTTGGTAATTCAATGTCAGAAGCAGGAGTACCCAATATATTCGCCATCAGGCTGTATGCCCTGTCTGTAATTGTCTTTTTGCCTGACTCATTCAGCCATGAATATGTTTTCTGCGAAAAATATTTTTCAAATAAATGAACAAAAACAGCATCCTCCCACATGTATTTCTGATTCAGGTAACGGTTCACAAATTTTATCAGTAAAAACTTGTTCATTTCTTCGTTGATGCTGGCATACCCAAGCATCCAATCAATTTCTTTTATCACAGAATCAGGATTGGGCACTACCAGTTGATTGAAATATTTATCAATCTTCTCTTCAAAAAAAGGAGTGTAAGCCAGTCTGCCATCCCAGAAGTTAACACCATCCCAATAATGGCCCTTGTAGTAATTATAGGCAGTCAGTGAATCCTCTTTATTGGCCGGGTTCTTCAATGCACCGGTCAGTTCGGGTTCCCTCATCGTAATCAGTAAAGTGCTAAGTAAGGAAGAAGGATTTTTTTTGATTATCTCCTCCCGGTTGGTAGTAATAGCCTTATCTTCTTTCGCCAGTTCGTCTGTGATCCGTGTGGAATCTGCTTTGTTACCTGCTGTTTTTAATTGCGCCTGCAATTCGCTGATCCTTTTTCCTTTTACAGCCATGAATTGCTGGTAATTGATAAAAAGATTATTGTCGGGTGAATTTTCAAACTGTGCCCCCTTTGACAAAGTAGCTGTATCTGCCTTAATGGTGAACTGTTGCTGCTTATCCACCAGTATTTCAAAAAAACCGGCTTTATTTGGATAACCTACCAGGTAAATACCACCCGGCAATTTTTTATTCCCTTTAAAGACGGCCTGACTGTTGGCATCCAGTTTAGCCGAATCAATAATGGGATATGTTTTACCAAAATAATGGCCAAGGTAGATATACTGGTTCTTAAAAGGCTTAAATGTTACTTTAATCTCATAATTATTTTGCGCAGGCGCAGCCAGCGATAATCCAAGGAGTGCAAAAAACAAAAATCGTTTCATAAGTCAGAATCCTGCTTTGTGGAAAGCAGGTAACCCGTAAAGTTATTTAAAAAGCCGCAGCCGCTGAAGCCAGTGGCCGGAAAACTCCGATAAAGAGGATTTTGCAGGGTAAAACGTTGCCTTATTTCCAGGTTTTATTCAGGCTAATCTTCTCCTTTAGCGGCTGCCTGCCGGTAGGCGGGGTTAATGGTATATTTGCGCCGTGAGAAAAAAAAAGAAAAACATTGTACTCGAAAAAATACGGGTGGAAGACTACGCTGCCGAAGGTAAAAGCCTGGCAAGAGTGGATGGGAAAGTGATCTTTATAGAAAATGTAGTGCCCGGAGATGTAGTGGATGTCCGGCTGCTGAAAAATAAAAAAGATTGGGCGGAAGGAGTTCCTCTTCAATTTCATTCCTACTCCAGTGAAAGAGTTGCTCCCTTTTGTTCTCATTTTGGCGTATGTGGCGGTTGCCAGTGGCAGATGCTGCCTTATGAAAAGCAGTTGCAGTATAAAAGTAAACAGGTAGCTGATGTATTGCAGCGAATTGGTAAAGTGTCTTTACCTGCCATTCTGCCGATCCTGGGGGCAACTGATACTAAATACTACCGCAATAAGATCGAGTATACTTTCGGGAATAAACGGTTCTTACTGAAAGAAGAAATAGCTGATGAAACCATCAGCGGGCAGCAGGATGTAGCAGGTTTTCATGCCAAAGGTTTTTTTGATAAAGTAGTGGATATTGAACAATGTTACCTGCAGGCTGAGCCGACCAATGCCATACGGCTGGCCGTTAAAGAATTTGCGATAACCAATAACTGGCCTTTTTATGATATCCGCAACCATGCTGGTTTTTTGCGAACTATGCAGGTGAGGCTTTGTACCACCGGAGAACTGATGGTGAATATTGTAGTGGCAGAAAATGATGAAAAGAAGATCAGCAAGCTGATGGAATTTGTAATGCAACAATTTCCCGCTATTACCACATTGCTTTATACTCTCAATACAAAATGGAACGACAGTTTATACGATCTTGAACCTGTTACCTGGCATGGTAAAGGGTATGCGATTGAAAAACTGGAAGACTTTCAATTTAAGATCGGTCCAAAATCATTTTTCCAAACCAATACTAAACAAGCAGAGCAGTTGTATAAAGTAACCAGGGATTTTGCAGAACTGACAGGCAATGAAACGGTATACGATCTGTACTGCGGCACAGGCAGCATTGGTATTTTTGTAAGCAAAAAGGCAAAAAAAATCATTGGCGTAGAAATGATTGAAGCAGCTATTGAAGATGCCAGAGAAAATGCAGCGTTGAATAATCTTCAATCAACATCTTTTTTTGCCGGCGATGTAATTGATATTTGTAATGATGAGTTCTTTGCGGCACATGGGCGGCCCGATGTGATCATTACCGATCCGCCAAGGGCTGGTATGCATGAGAAGCTGGTGAAGAAAATTCTGGACATAGCAGCACCGACAGTTGTATATGTTAGTTGCAACCCCGCTACACAGGCAAGAGATTTAAATTTGCTGGATGAGAAATATACTGTTTCCAAAGTGCAGCCGGTTGATATGTTTCCGCATACCCATCATATTGAGAATGTAGTGCAGCTGAAACTGAAGGTATAAACAATTAAATTATTTTCTTTTTTTTGATTTTAGCATTAGCTCATAACTCAGGGAAGCCCCAAACCACAAAGACGTGTAGTTTGTGAGGCCGGGATCTTCTATTACATAAGTATCAATAGAGCTTTTTATTCTCTTGTATTGATAGCCTAAGCTGAATTTAGGGCCGAAATGCTTAAATGAGCCCTTATACCTGGTTAATTGAGGAGGGTTACCAGAAATATTATTTTTAAGATATGTAATATCAGTTTGAGAATTAATATTTACAAAACCTAGTCCTCCGAGTATAGTTAGGTATTTTTCCTGATTCCTTTTAATCTTAATTTTTTTCTCTACTTCTGCAAAAACATCAAATTTTATTTTCTTCTTGTCTTTTGCATTTTCGTTATAATAATATGAAATCTGGCTGTTAGGAATATGTGGATCCTCAATAAAATGGTTGTGGTTATACCTGGAGTGTAAAGCCACAGAGAACAGCCAGTTTTTTTTTGTTTTTATTCCAAATCTTCCATGAATACTCAGTGTCTTCCAGAAGCCATCGCCCGTCAGGCTTCCATAAGTGCTTGTTGGCAAAGGCCCTCTCGGTGCATCTTCAACATCTATGGGGTATGTCCGGTAATCAAGCCCTGCCTCTATAAAAGTGTTTTGACAAAAGCATATTTTTGAAACAAAGAAAGAGATTAACAATAAAATACGCATCAGCATAATAGTTTCATTTTGATAAGGTTGCTTTAAAGTAAGAAAAATTGTTCTCCAAAAGAGTTACCAGATAATGTTTTCCTTACAGTTAATAATATAAAATGAAAAAGATATTTGCTTTATTGCTCTTATTAAATGGAAATTTCCTTTTTTGCCAGGAAAAAGAAATCCCGGCAGAATTAAAATCCTTTGTTCTGCAAGGCTATGAAGTACTTGATTTTATCAATGAAGATCTGAACGCCGATAAACTACCGGATTATATCCTTATCCTGAGATCCAAAGGTGAAGACACTCTCACTTTTGATAATCCTGACTGGGATGTTCCCCGGCCGTTGTTGCTTCTCATCCGGCAAAACAAAGGCCAGCTGAAACTGGCTGCAGAGAATACAAAAATCATCTATTGCCGGCATTGCGGCGGAGCTATGGGTGATCCCTACCAGGGAATAACATTCAAAAACGGAGACGTATTATTTGATTTTTACGGAGGCAGCAGCTGGCGATGGGCAGAAGCCATCACCTTTCGCTATGATAAAATAAAAAAGAACTGGTTCTTACAAAATCATTTTATTTCAAGCTTCCAGGCAGGTGATCCTGAAAATACAACGACTGAAACAACGATCAACAGAACTGAGACCGGAGAAATAAGTCTGCAGAATTATGCTCCTTATTACAACCAGGATTCAAGCAACTGGAAAGTGAAGGCAACTAAAACATATTTTTACGAAAGCCCCGACCTGAAATCAAAACCCAAAAAAGCATATCTTATTAAGGGAGATATAGTAAGATCTTCCAAAAAATTTACAAACTTCATTGACTGTTTTTTCACCAACAGCAAAGGACAGATAACCACCGGTTATATTTTAAAGAAAGATTTGCTATTGATAACCGAAAACAAAACCAAACCCATACAATAAAACTTATTTTTGCCGGATGAGTGATTTTCGATTTACAAGACCTAACAGTTTCCCTCCGATAGTAAAGAACCTGATCATTATTAATGTGCTGGTTTATGTGGCTCAGCTGGTTTTTGATAAACAACTGGGGTTAACAGGCATCCTGGCATTATACCCCATAGACACTCCCGATTTTAAACCTTACCAGGTGGCCACTCACATGTTCACCCATTCCCCTCAGTTAAAATTCCATATTGTATTCAATATGTTTACGCTTTGGATGTTTGGGAGGATACTGGAGAATGTCTGGGGTGCCAGGAGATTTCTTTTGTTCTACCTCTTATGTGGTATAGGCGCTGCTGCCTGTCATCTGCTGATTCAGCATTTACGCTATGATCCGGCAATAGTCGAACAACTGACACAGGCTTATTATAACAATGATATAGAAACGATGGAAGGATTAGCTTCTAAAGCAGGTTTTTTAGCCCCGGCTGTTGGTGCTTCTGGTGCCATCATGGGGGTAATGGCGGCTTTTGCATACCTGTTTCCCAACACCGAGCTTTATATCATGTTGATACCCTTCCCGGTTAAAGCTAAATGGGCTATGCTGGGCCTGGCCGCTATCGATCTGTTTGGAGGAGTAGCGAGAGTAAGTGGCGATAATATTGCCCACTTTGCCCACCTCGGCGGCGCTATTACCGGGTTTTTAATCGTTTTTTTCTGGAACAAAACCAACCGCCGGTCGTTGTATTAAGAACAGCCTTTCATATAATCAATAAGTTATGTACTACTGGTTCCCTGCACTTACATTTGCAAACTGACAAAGTGAGACATGTCGTATACCGAAAAGCAATATCAACAAAGATTTTCACTGGGACAGAGTAATAATGCATTAACCCGGCTTATTGTTATCAATCTCGTGGTATTCATCACCCTGGCACTGATCAAAGTATTTTATTATTATATGTACAGACAGGAGGCCATTGTGACAACCCATTTCAATGAAGAAGCCCTGAAATGGGCCATCCTTTCCTCAGATTTAAACAGCTTTACCTCCAGGCCCTGGACCCTACTCACTGCCATGTTTACTCATACAGGTGTATGGATGATACTGGCCAATATGCTCTGGCTCTGGACTTTTGGTTATATCATGCAGGATCTGACAGGAAACCGTAAAATAATACCTCTGTATATCTATGGCGGATTGGTGGGGGCTATAGCCTTTTTGATTGCGGCGAACCTGCTGCCACATACAACACAAGTGAATACTGTGTATTTCGGAGCATCGGCAAGTATCACTGCCATAGCCATAGCAACCACCATGGTTTCTCCCGGGTATAAGATATTTCCTATGCTCAGTGGTGGGTTTCCATTATGGATACTCACTGCACTGTATCTTGTTATTTCCATTGCAACAGTTCCAGCCTACCGGGTAGAAGTTTACATACCCCAGGTGGCCGGCGCATTGATGGGTTTCCTGTTTATCTGGCTGATACGCCAGGGATATGACTGGAGTGAATGGATGAGTAACTTTTTTGATTGGGTAAATAACCTTTTTAATCCCGACAAACCCAAACGGGGGCAAAAGAGCATTAAGGATCAGTTGTTTTACAAAGCGGCTGCGGACCCCTATAAAAAAACACCTAACGTTACCCAACAGCGTATTGATGCTATCCTGGATAAAATAAACCAGCAGGGATATAATTCCCTTTCTGATGAAGAAAAAGAGTTACTGAAAAGGGCCAGCAAGGAGGAATTGTAAAAAACAGGTCTTTATCGCTCTATTTTTTTGTCGATCGCCTCACAAATTGCATCGAATATTTGTCCTACCGTTCCTTCACCTTTAATAGATTTGAATTTTTTTGCTTTTTTATAATGCTCCGCCACAGGGGTTGTTTCGTTACTGTATACGGCAAATCTCTTCCTGATCACTTCTTCATTTGTATCGTCGCTCCGGCCGGAAGTCTTGCCACGGTTAAGCAGCCGTTTTACTAATTCCTCCTCTCCCACTTCCAGTGCCAGTACGGCAGCAATACTTGTCTTCTTTAATTCCAGTAATTTATCCAGTGCTACAGCCTGGGCCACGGTGCGGGGAAAGCCATCAAATAAAAAACCCCTTGCCTCTATATGCTGATCGAAATAAGAATCCACCATCCCGATAACCACTTCATCAGGTACCAATTGTCCCTTATCCATAAAACTCTTTGCCTCAATGCCTAAGGGTGTTTTGTCAGCAATTTCCTGTCTTAACAGATTGCCTGTGGACAGGTGTTTCAATCCGTACTTATCAACCAGTTTATCAGATTGTGTTCCTTTTCCGCTTCCCGGGGGGCCAAATAGAATCAAATTAAACATAAGCAATTGTCATTCTTGGTGTACGGACAAATATAATGTACAAGGCTTAAAATATCTCTCTCAAGATTAACTTTCGCCACAATTCATGTTTGCCATCAAAATGTTAACAAATCTGTGTTTCGCCATGAGGTCAAAACCAGCCCAACCTTGTTTCCGTAATTTTGTTAAACAGCTTATATGCGACACTTTTCAAGAATATTTGTATTGTTTGCCTTAACAGGTTTGCTTCAGCAATGCAGCTATTCGCAAAACAATAATTCAGCCACTAAAACGGCCAAAATGGATACCACAAAAAAAAATAACCCTGTGTACTCCACTACAGATACCTCTAAGGTGAACATGAGTGAAGAAGAGTGGAAAAAAGTATTACCTGCAGAAGTATTTTATATAGCCCGTCAAAAAGGTACGGAAAGACCCTGGACCAGTAAGTTTGAAAATTTCAAAGAAACAGGCACCTATTACTGCGCCGCCTGCGGTAATGCATTGTTTAAAAGCGACACAAAATTTGAAAGTGGGTGTGGCTGGCCAAGTTTTTATGAGCCTATCAGTAAAGGCAGCATTATTTATACCCCTGATCATACTCATGGAATGGAAAGAACAGAAGTACAATGTGGCCGTTGTAAAGCTCACCTGGGGCATGTTTTCGATGATGGTCCTCCCCCTACTGGCCTTCGGTACTGCATCAATGGGGTAATACTTGACTTTGCCAAAGCAAAGGATGCAGAGAAAAATTACAAGGAAAAACCACAGCAATAAGATGATTATGAAAACATTGATCCCGGCAATCACCCGCCGGGATTTTTTATTTTATAAAGCAAGCCCATATAAATAAATTTACTCTCGTAAAATCGTTATGTATGCAAGCGCTGAAAAGACTCCTGGTTTTATCCTTATTGGGAATTCTTAGTTCCGAACTGCCGGCACAGATCAATCCTTCTCAACTGATGCCGGTTGATCCGAAAGTTAAAATTGGACGGTTATCAAACGGTCTCACCTATTATATCAGGCAAAATAAAAAACCTGAACAAAGAGTGGAACTACGCCTCGTAGTGAATACGGGTTCAGTACTGGAAGATGATGATCAGCAAGGGCTGGCCCATTTTATGGAGCACATGAATTTTAATGGCACCAAACGTTTTCCGAAGAACGAACTGGTAAGTTACCTGCAGAGTATTGGTGTTGAATTTGGCGCCGATCTTAATGCATATACAAGTTTTGATGAAACCGTTTACATGTTGCCTGTACCTACCGACAAACCTGGATTGGTTGAAAAAGGTCTTCAGATACTGGAAGACTGGGCACATAATGCACTGCTTGATTCGCTGGAAATAGAAAAAGAAAGAGGAGTGGTGATAGAAGAATGGAGGTTGAGCCGCGGCGCTGAAGAAAGAATGATGAAACAAACTCTGCCAGTACAATACCAGGGGTCAAAGTATGCCGAACGCTTACCTATTGGTAAAATTGAAATACTACAAAGTTTCTCTCATGCCGCTTTAAAACGTTTTTATAAAGACTGGTACCGCCCGGATCTGCAGGCGGTTATTGTAGTTGGTGATATTGATGTAAGTGATATGGAACAAAAAATAAAAGAAATCTTTGGCGATATACCGGCACCTTCTTCACCGAGGAAAAGAGAGATATTTACGGTGCCTGATCATGCTGAAGTATTATCTGTTGTGGCAAAAGACAAAGAAACTGCTTTTCCATCTGTTGAAGTATTGTTCAAGAAAGAAAAACAACCTGAAGCCACTATCGGGGACTATGTACGGTATATGAACGGAATATTATTCACCAGTATGCTGAACAACCGCTTCAGGGAAGTAACATTAAAACCAAACCCGCCATTTGTGGGTGCAGGTTCCTATTACGGGGAAAGTTATGCCAGAACAAAAGATGCCTACCAGCTTTTTGCCAATACCAGTGATACGGGTATGAGCCGAAGCCTTTATGCTTTGATGGAAGAAAACAGGCGGGTCTCCCTGTATGGTTTTACTGCTTCTGAATTTGATCTGCAGAAAAAACAAATTCAAAGCTATTATGACCGGATTTTTAATGAAAGAGAAAAAGAAGAATCTTATAAATATGTTGATGAATATGTAGGCAATTTCCTGGTGAATGAACCCATCCCTGGTATTGAATGGGAATATGATTTTGTAAAACAATATTTATCCTCAGTAACACTACAGGATATAAACAAGCTGGCCGCACAATGGACCACAAAGAACAATATGGTAGTTACCCTTAATGCCCCGGATAAACCGGGTATTAAAATTCCTTCAGCGGAAGAGGTTAAAAATGTTTTATCAGCCGCTGATATGGCCACCATAGAACCATACAAAGAGAAAGTACTGGCAGCAAGCCTGCTTGATCCGGCAAAACTGAAGGTTGGAAAAGTAATCAGCAGCAAACAGGATGATGAGTTGGGTACTACTGTGCTGAAACTGTCCAATGGCGCCACTGTAGTATTAAAGCCTACCAATTTTAAGAATGATGAAATAATCTTCAGGGCATTTAGTAAAGGTGGTCATTCCCTGGTAAAAGATGCTGACTATTATTCCGCTATCAATGCTGCTCCTATTGTTTCCCAAAGTGGTGTGGGTGATTTTTCTGCCATTGATCTGGGCAATATGCTAAAAGGGAAAAATACCGCCTTATCTCCCAGTATTGCTGCTAACAGCGAAGGAATGAGCGGTAACACTATCCCTAAAGAAACAGAAACTCTGTTACAACTGATACATCTTTACTTTACTGCACCAAGAAAAGATGCCGCCGCTTTTGAATCATTTAAAACAAGACAGAAACAACTTTATGCAAATGTGTCTGCTAATCCACAGATCTATTTCAGCGCCGAGTTTCAAAAGATCATGACACAAAACCATCCCCGTGGTGGGGCATTGCCCAAACCGGAAGATTTTGACAAAATCAGCCTTGACAGAAGCATACAGATCTATAAAGAGCGGTTTGCCAATGCAGGTGATTTTACATTCCTTTTCACTGGTTCTTTTAATGAAGAAACAATCAAACCGCTATTGGAAAAATACATTGGAAGCCTGCCCGGCATTGCTAAAAAAGAAACTTTCAGGGATTTGGGTATCAGACCTCCAAAGACCAAAGTAAATAAAGTAATTACAAAAGGAGCTGATCCAAAAAGTGTAGTCAATATTGTCTTTACAGGACCTGCAGTGTATAGCGCAAATGATGCGTATGCATTGCGAAGCCTGGGAGAACTGATGGATATTAAACTGGTAGAGCAGTTACGGGAAGAAAAGGGCGGTGTTTATGGGGTAAGCGCATCCGGTGGAATAAACAGAATACCTTATAGCAATTATGTTTTTAATATCACATTCCCCTGTGCCCCTGACAATGCAGATACTTTAACTGATGCTGCCATCAAAGAATTGAAGAAAATCATTACTTCCGGCGTAAGCACCGAAGACCTGGAAAAGATAAAAGAGCAACAAAAAAGAAAACTGGAAGTAGATATAAAACAGAACAGTTTCTGGTCAAACAATTTGTTCGACGCTTATTTTTATGGCAGCAACCCTTCTGAAATACTTAATAAACAGAAAATGATTGATAGCCTGAGTTCAAAAATGATCCAGGATGCGGCTAAGAAGTATATTAACCTGAACAGTTATATCAGGGCAACCCTGAAACCTGATATCAAACAAGAAGAAAAACCATTAAAGGCTTTTTAGAATAATAACTGATGAAATCACTGCGTCTTATTTTCTTTTTCCTGTTAGCTCTCTTCGTTGTAACAGCAGTATTATCATTGATCCTGCCTGTATCGCAGAAAATTGAAAAAACAATTGCCATTAATGCCCCGGCTGCCATAGTATATGAGCACCTCGCCAAACTGGATAATCTTAATAAGTGGTCTGTCTGGAACCAACAGGATTCTACGGTAAAACATACATTATCCGGAACTGACGGGACCGTAGGAGCTATAAACAGTTGGACAGGGTCTCCGGAAATTTCTGGTGATGGGAAAATGGAAATTACGTTACTCGAGCCCGGCAAAAAAGTGGGACACCATATTACTTTTATCAGGCCGCAAAAAAGAAAAGCCGATACCTTTTTTACACTGAATGAGATCAATGGCGTTACCTCTGTTACCTGGAGTTTTGAATTGGCCACTCCACGGCCGTGGAATATCTTTAACCTGTTCTACAGCATGGACAAGCAAATGGGAAGTGATTTTGAAAATGGATTAAAGGCTTTAAAGACAACTATCGAAAAGACATCTGTTGTTGCGAAATCAGATAAAAAATATGCTGTTATCCCAATGAATTTTCCCGCCACCAGTTATGCAAGCATCCGCCAACTTGTAAAATGGCCAGATATCTCCTCCTTTTATTCACAACATATTTCCATTCTGTACAGCGACTCAGTAAAAGAAAAGCTTAAGCCTGGTAGCCCGGCAGGATTATTTTTTGAATGGGATGAAAAAAATCAGCAGACTGATATGGCCGCAGCAATACCGGTAAGTGCCGGAGCAACATTTACAGGCAATATTATACGCATTGAGAATATTCCTGCTTCGAAAGCTGTTTATGTCAATTACTACGGAGCCTACAATAAATCCGAAGCGGCTTATAAAAGCATTGAACAATACCTTGCTGATAATAACTTAAAACAAAAAAGCCCTGTAATTGAACAATATATTACTGACCCGGCTATAGAAAAAGATACTACTAAATGGCTCACAAAAATTATTTTCCTGGTCGAGTAAACATTAGCCGGCACAAGCTCTCATAAAATGGTTTGCTATCTCCACCATTCCATTTACTTTTGCTGCAAAGGCTGAGTTATGAAACTGTCGCATCTGTCGGAGACATTAATTGGTTCTGAAATTGTAAAATTAGGGGGTGAAATAAGAGAAAAGATCCGCCATGGTGAACGCATCTATAATTTCACAATAGGTGATTTTGATCCATCTATCTTTCCTATCCCTAAAGAACTGGAAGATGCTATTGTTGAAGCCTACAGGAAGCATTTTACCAATTATCCTGCTGCAGAAGGAAACCTCGACCTTAGAGAGGCCATCCATTCTTTTACTAAAGATGAAGAAGGGCTTGACTACAGTATCAATGAAATATTAGTAGCCTCAGGCGGACGGCCGCTGATTTATACTGTTTTCAGGGCATTATGCGACAAAGGGGATAAAATTATTTATGCAGTTCCATCCTGGAACAATAATCATTATACCCATTTTGTAGGGGGTGAGCATATTGTTATTGAGGCCAAAGCTGAAAATAATTTCATGCCGACTGCCTCAGCTATCCGACCATATATTAAAGAGGCAGTATTGATATCACTATGTTCCCCTCAAAACCCCACCGGTACTACTTTCAGGAAAGAAGAGCTGGAAAATATTTGTGATATGGTAATTGAAGAAAATAAAAGACGGGGGGATGGCGAAAAGAAATTGTATGTAATGTATGATCAGATGTATTGGCATCTTACTTACGGAGATATAAAACATTACAATCCTGTTTCCCTTCGCCCGGCAATGAGAGAGTACACAATTTTTATTGATGCTATAAGCAAGGTCTTTGCAGCAACAGGAGTTCGTGTTGGCTGGGGCATGGGGCCGGCAACTGTTATCAGCAAAATGAAAGCCATTCTAACACATATTGGGGCCTGGGCTCCTATGGCAGAACAAAAGGCAGTAGCTTACTACCTGGCCAACAGGGATGGTATAAAAAGATATCTCACCAATTTTAAAAGTGAAATTGAAGAGAGACTACACCGCATTTACAATGGGTTCTCCTTATTGAAAAAAGAAGGTTATTCTGTAGATGCTATTACTCCGGAGGCAGCCATCTATCTCACTATTAAAATTGACCTGGCAGGAAAGAAAACAGCAGAAGGAAGATTATTGGAAAGTCAAAGTGATGTGACTGAGTATGTTTTAAATACAGCAGGATTGGCTGTTGTCCCTTTCTATGCATTTGGTGCAGACAGAAGTTCATCATGGTACCGGCTTAGCGTTGGCACCTGTAAAAAAGAGGAAATAGAAGAGATGATCGGGAAACTGCGGGAAGCACTGCTTAAATTATCATAATAAAAAAGAGAGCAAATGCTCTTTTTTATTATGCCCGTAAATTAATTCTTGTTGATAAAAAACCTGAAGGGTCTTAGCCTGAGATGGTTGGCTTCCTTCAGCATCTTTTTTCTGTTTGAAGTGATCCTGTTTCGATCCAATAATTCATTTGCATTACAAAATCTTTCACCCGTATCGGTAACAGATAGTATCTCATTTAAGTACGCTACTTCCTGCTCAATAGCCTGTTCGCTCATGAACTCGTCTTTAAAAAGCAGTAAAATGTTTCGGCCCTGGTTCTTCATTTTGGTAAAGAAATAGTTTAATATCCTGACATTCCTTTAGTACTTGGACAGCCACAACCCTTTCCGCCTTTACCTGAGCCGGAATAATAATTACGATTGCAGGCCGCCAGAAGTACCATTAATAACGCTGCAACCAGTATTTTGTTGATTGTCTTCATATTTGTAAGTTCTAAATTAAAACTATTTTACAAACAAATTAGTATCCTGTTGGACGAAAAAGACGTAAAAATTAACCTAAATCAGCCTGTTTCGTACAAAAAACAGGAGAAACCCCGCATTCTGGTGGCTCCGCTTGATTGGGGACTGGGGCATGCAGCCCGCTGCATACCCATTATCCGGGAACTCCTGGTACAGGGATGCGAGGTAATAACAGGAGGTAGCGGATCATCCAGGATGATTCTGCAAAGTGAATTTCCTGCTCTGCTGCATTTGGAAGCTCCTTCGTTTGTTGTCAGGTACAGCAAATCCAAATGGATGTTCCCGTTAAAAATGATGGAACAGTTTCCGCTTCTTAAGAAGCAATCAATAAGAGAAACTAATTGGCTCAATGAAGTCGTGGAGCAATATTCAATTGATGCAGTAATATCTGATAACCGGTTTGGTATGCATCACGATAAAATTCCCTGCATATTTATCAGCCATCAGCTCGGGCTAAAGTCAGGATTAGGAAAATTTATTGACCGGTTCATACAGAAAAATCAATATACTATCCTCGATAAATATGCTGCCTGTTGGGTACCTGATTATGAAACAGGGGTTTCCCTCGCCGGAGAGTTATCACATCCCTCTAAAAAACCACAGTTACCTCTTTATTACCTGGGACCACTATCAAGATTTGAAAGAAAGAAACTACCAGGAAAAAAGAATCATGTCCTGGTTATTTTATCCGGACCCGAGCCACAAAGAACTATACTGGAAAAAATGATCAGAGCAGATATTGACAAATTTGAGGGAACAGTAACGATTGTAAGAGGGCTCCCTGATTCATCGGAGCAGATTCCTTCAACCGGTTCTGTGCAGTACTTTAATCATTTACCTGCAGAAAAACTGAATGAGCAGATAATAGCAGCCGAATATATTATCAGCCGTAGCGGCTATAGCACTCTTATGGACATAATACCCTTGCAAAAGAAAAGCATTCTTATCCCTACTCCCGGACAGCCAGAGCAGGAATACCTTGGAGCCTACTATCTGAAACAACACATGGCACTCTGTATTAAGCAAAAAAAATTTTCATTTACCGAAGCTATCCGGAAAGCCACCGATTTTTCTTACCGGTTACCAATCCTTCCTGTAAACGATAAGCTTAGTGAGGTAATCCGCCAATTCCTTGCAGCAATACACTAAACATTCCATTTATATTTGCAGCTTCGTTCAAATTATTGATTTCTGAATACGAATACCAAAGCACATATCGCTGTTTTACTGACTAACTTGTTCTTCGCTGTCAACCTGAGTATGGTAAAACATATATCGCCGTCAGTAGTAGGGCCATATGGATTAAATGTACTTCGTGTTGGTATCAGCCTGTTGCTATTTTGGATGGTTTGGATATTTGGGAGGACCGCAGCAGGTATTCGGCGAAAAGATCTTCCCCGGTTTATCCTTTGTGGATTAACAGGTGTCGCTATCAACCAGATGCTTTTCATAAAGGGGCTGACGATGACTTCTACTATCCACGCATCATTACTTATGCTATGTACTCCTTTACTGATTACTGTCTTCGCTTTCTGGATACTAAAAGAAAAGATTACTTTCCTTAAATCTCTCGGGCTTGCACTTGGTATTGGTGGGGCTGTATTATTGATCATGTCAAAAGAAAAAAATGGAACTGCTTCTTTATCTGGTGACATGCTTATCGTATTGAATGCAATGGCTTATACTATCTATTTCATTCTGGTAAAACCCCTGATGCAGGAATATCCGCCATTGCATGTAGTAAGATGGGTGTTTACTTTCGGTTTCCTTATGATCGTACCATTTGGCTGGATTCAGTTCACTGAAGTGCAATGGATACAATTTGACTGGTCACATTTTATTTCACTTTTTACTATCGTAATTTGTGGTACTTTTTTAGCCTATTCCTTTAATATTTTTGGTATAAAACACCTCGGAGCAGGCGTTACTGGTTCATATATTTACACACAACCAGTGTTTGCAGCCATCATTGCTGCTTTTTTCTTAAAAGAAGATTTTAATTGGGAGAAAGTAATCGCAGGATTAATGATTTTCAGCGGAGTGTTTTTAGTAAGTCGTAAAGCCCCGCCTGTTATTGAGGAATAGAAGCTTTACTGGCTTGATTTAGGATAATCAAAAAACCAAAAATCTTTTTTTGCCGTTCTGAATTCTTTCCAGGTTTTACTGTGAATTTTTACAGCAAACACACCACAGGTTGGGATATTATCAATTCTTGTATCTGTCAGCAAATTGGCAAAATCGGTAATTCCATTATTATGCGAAAAAACAGCAATATTACTCAGTGTATCGTCAACATTTTCAATTACAGAAAAGAAAGATACAGCCTCAGGGAGATAAAGTTCATCTTTAAAAAAGATATTTCCTTTTTTGATACCAAATTCTTCAGCAAACACTTTAGCTGTTTTTGCAGCCCTCTTTGCCGGGCTGGCAATTATTGCATCAATCACCACACTTTTATTCTTTAATCTTTTGGCCATTACCGGCGCATCTTTTTTACCCCTCTCATTCAAGGGCCGGTCAAAATCATCAAGACCTGCCAGCCCCCAATCACTTTTGGCATGACGAACAAGTATCAATGTTTTCATTCAATAAAATTTATTGTGAAAGATACAATATTGAATACGTTCTTACGGCTAATAACCCCTGACGTTCTTTCCTTCCATATAGTTCATGAAAGCCTTGTTCACTACTTTGTTTCCGCCCGGAGTAGGGTAATTACCTGTAAAATACCAGTCTCCTAAATTACCGGGGCAGGCTTTATGCAGGTCTTCTATGCTCTGGAATATTACATATACCGGAATATCAAGTCCTGAAGGTGTTATTAATTGAGCAATTTTACCGGAAATCTCTTCTGCAGTGAATTGCTTGTATAGTTGTTTTACAACATTCTCTGTATGAAGCTGATTATTTCGCTGAAGATCCTTGCATTTATCAAGCAGGCTGGTCAATAACTCTGTTTTACCTCTTTCCTTTATCAGTTCAACAGCAGCATTAAAGGCAATAAAGTCCCCCATTTTGCTCATATCAATGCCGTAGCAGTCCGGGTAGCGGATCTGGGGTGATGAGGATACAACAACTATTCTTTTTGGCTTTAATCTTCCCAGCATGCGGATAATGCTTTCCTTAAGCGTTGTTCCTCTTACAATAGAATCATCAATCACTACCAGTGTGTCCTGCCCGGGACGAACGGTTCCATAAGTAATATCATAGACGTGTTGGACCATTTCATTGCGGCTTACATCTTCCGTAATAAAGGTTCTCATCTTCACGTCTTTTATTGCAATCTTTTCTATGCGTATCTTACGGGTTATCATTTCCGTAAGCTTCTCCGCATCGAAATCATTTCCCCAGCTTAGTATTCGTTCGATTTTTACTTTGTTGAGGTAATCTTCCATTCCTTTCAGCATCCCATAAAATGCTGTTTCTGCTGTATTTGGAATAAAAGAAAAAATTGTATTCTTAAGATCATGATCAATGATGTTCAGCACCTGTTCGCTCAGGTTGTAACCCAATGCATTCCTTTCTCTGTAAATTTTTTCGTCACTGCCTCTTGAAAAATAAATTCTTTCAAAGCTGCAGGCTTTTCTTTCTTTAGGCTCCAGTATCTGGGCTACTTCAATTTCTCCGTTCTCAGTTACTATCAATGCCTGTCCCGGCATCAATTCCTGCACTTCATTTTCACCAACATTAAAGGTAGTTCTGATAGCAGCCCTTTCAGAAGCAGCCACTACTACTTCATCATTAATGTAGTAATAGGATGGCCTGATTCCATGTGCATCACGAAAAACAAAACCGATACCATTACCTGTAACGCCGCCTACATGAAAACCACCATCAAGAAGTGGAAGTGTTTTTTTCAACACTTTTTTAATATCCATTTTCTGAGGTGAAGCTTCATCTTCCTTGCAAAGAAAAGTATGCATGAGTTCTATCATGGCAGCAAGATCACTGAATCGAACAGTATGATGCGGCTCTTTCCCTACCAATGTGAATAGCTCATCCGAATTAACAATATTAAAATTTCCTGCCAGGGCGAGATTGCGTGCAGGAATTGTATCTCTGTTTATGAAGGGGTGGCAATACTCCAGTTTATTTTTCCCTTGTGTTCCATAACGAAGATGGCCCAATAATAATTCACCCAGGAAAGCTACATGCCCTTTCATCAAACCGGGGTGACTTTTTATATCAGGATGATATTTTTCCAGTTCTTCAATTTCTTTTCCTATCTGTTGAAAGATATCGGCTATGGCTTGCGGAGCATTACTGCGTATGCGATTCATGAAGGGGTAGCCAGGCTCTACATTAAGTTTGACAGTTGCTACACCTGCCCCATCCTGCCCACGATTGTGTTGCTTTTCCATAAGCAGGTACAGTTTGTTAAGGCCCCACAGTACCGTACCATACTGTTGCTGGTAATATGAAAAAGATTTTCTTAACCGGATGAATGCCAGTCCGCATTCGTGTTTTATCGGGTCGCTCATGGAAGGCGCAAAGGTAGGCGATAAATACGAACTATCCCGCTTATTAATAAGGTTGATTATCCCTTAGCTGGGGAATAATTACCGAGAGGGAGCACCCGGAACCAGGTGCAGAGGTTATCTCAACTTTTCCATTAAAAAGAGCCGCCCTTGTATTGATATTACTAAAACCAAGGCCCCCATTTTTCCTGGCGTTCGGGTCAAACCCTTTACCATCATCCCTAATATTGAGCATAATATATTCAGCATCAGACTGGAGTTTTATCTGGATCGTAGTAGCCCCGGCATGCCGGATAATATTGCTTATCTGCTCCTGTATGATACGGAAAAGCATCAGCCTGAGATTGACCGGAAGATTATCTTCGTTAAAGTAACGATATAAGAATTCAATATTAAATGTATGTGCCATTTTAAGCGCATCACAAAGATCCTGAACAGATTCTACCAGCCCCAGGTCTCCAAGAGTCGGCGGCACTAGCGACTGCGACATCTGTCTTATCTCATTTATGATGGAGGCCAGGTTTTTATGAGAAAGGCTGATCATCTCATGTACTTCACCGGTGGCTTTTTCCTTTGCCACTTCCAGGTATAATCTGGTGGTATTAAGGTGTTGATTAATATTGTCATGCAATTCTTTTCCAATCTCCCTTCTTCCCTTTTCCTGGCCGTCAATAGTAGCCTGTGTCACCTGTTTTTGTTTCTGGATTTCCTGCTCAATTAATTCCTGGGACAGCCTTTTTTGTTCGGTAATATCAGTAAAGGAACAAATGACATTGATAATATTTCCATCTCCATCCAACACCGGTTCGGCATTTACCAACAGCCAAACTCTATCATTGGTAACAGGTCTGTAAATTCCCATCACCACATCCAATACAGGTTTTTTTGTTCTTAGTGCCACAGGAACAGGATGAGTATCTGCCGGGAAATCCTGTCCATCTTCATGTATAACATTCCACCCAGAATCCGGGGGAGTTATGCCAAGCAATTGATCCTCTGTTAACCCAAGTAAATCTAAGGCTGCCTGGTTTGTCACGACCATTTTCCCATTTTCATCCTGTAGCAGTACTCCCATCTTGAGATTATGTATCAGGTTCCTGAATCTTCTTTCACTTTCTCTCAGCTTATCTTCAATCTTCTTTCTTTTAGAGTCATTTGTAAAATAAATGACCATTGCATTAAAAGTCGGATTATCCAGCAGATTGTGGCCTCTTACTGTACACCAGACCCATTCTCCGTTTGCATGAAGAAGGCGAAGAGAAATATAATTCAGCACCGATTCATTTTTAGACTCCATAGCAAAGGCTTCCAGCGCTGATTTAATATCTTCCGGAAAGACAAATTCGAAAATACTGCGACCCAAAAGATCAGCAGGTGCATACCCTGATATCTTATCAATTGATGGACTGCAATATTTTATACTACCCTTTGAATCTGTCATTACTATACCATCCAATGAATGGGTGATCATATTACGGTAAAACAATTCACTCTCCTGGAGTTTTGCCTGGGCTTTTTTTCTTTCCGTTATATCTCTTCCTACACCCAGCAAGCCAATTTTATTCCCCATATCATCATGTAATAATGATACAGTATGCAACAAATATTTCCGTTCCCCGTCACTTCCAACAAAAGATACTTCTCCTTTCCATATTCCGTTGGAGAAAACAATTTCAGCCACCTGGTCATGTGTATACGGTGAATAATCTGTATCCAGTACCCCCCTGAATGGTTTACCAATCGCTTCTTCTTCTGTAATTCCGGTCAGTTTTTCAATAATATGATTCCAGGAGGTTACAAACCTCTTCAGATCAGTTGTTACAATCACATCTGTAACATTATTAAGGATAGTTGCCTGGTTACGAAAACGTTTTTCACTTTCAATAAGAGCTTCTTCTGTTTGTTTACGCATAGTATCATCAAAAAAGTTGATTACTATTCCTTTCACATAAGGATTGTCTAAGAGATTGTGCCCTCTTATCATACACCACATCCAGCCAGCTTTCTTGTTTAATATTCTTACAGAGATGAATTTTTTTCTTCCTGAAACATTATTGATTTCATCCCAAAATGCAGTAATGACCTGCTGGCGATCATCCGGGTGAGCATAATCAAAAACATTTTTACCTAGAGCCTCTTCGATTGTATAACCCAGTATTGATGTAATTGAAGGCGATGCAAAAGTTACAACTCCCTCTATATTGGCGATCAGTATCCCATCAAGTGAGTTGGAAAACAGGTTGCGGTAAAATAATTCGCTGGCTTTAAGTTGTTGTTCTGCCTCACGTTGTTCTGTAATATCTTGCTGCGTACCCCAAACTCTTTTGAGTTCTCCACTTTCTACAATACCTGTCATCTGGTTTAGAAAGTGTTTGATTTTACCGTTACGGTCAAATTCCCTTGTCTCCACAGTAGTGGTTTGAAACCGATTTCTTATAAATTTTTTCAAATTCTCCACTCTTTCGGGGTCGGAAAAATCCATGAGCTGATCTAACGAGGCGCCAATTATTTCATCTGCCTTATCATATCCGTACATCCGTGCCAGGTTATCATTACACTCCACCAGACACGAATTCTTTTTCCAGTACTCGATGATTTTTTCAGGTGGGTCAGTTATTATCACCGGTTCCGCAGACTCAAACATCCAAAGCCCTTCCGCACTTTTTTCAAAAGCTTTGTATCGCTCTGAAAGTTTCCTTGCAATATTTTCTGACTCCTGTGCATTACCATCACCACTTATATGTTGCACTCCAATAGCCTGTACCATTTTAATTTTACCGGGCTCCTCTGCAAAAGCAGAAATCTCCCAGGAAATTTCACGGTATCCATCACCCGCCAGCATTACTTTTAATTCCACTTTACATGGCTGCCCCGGTGCTTGAACACACTGTTTTACTGTCTTAGAAAATTTTTCAGCTTCCTCTCCCTGAAAAATGGTATTAACCTGTTTGCCTAAAAAATCAGGTGAAAGATGATTAAATTCTTTCTGAAATAATGGGTTTACAAAAGCGAGATTCCCATTCAGATCAATAAGCAGGTAATAAAATTGCCCCGATTGCCGGAAATATTCCGCCAGGCCGTTTATATTGGATAATGAGGTAAACATTACTACAACAAATGTCTTCTTTGCACGGTGATCATTCCGGTAAAAATAGTTATATTAATAATTTATCATAGTAGTTTATTTACTGCTATTTTGAAATTCCCCGGACCTTTATAAAAGAAAAGCCGTTACTCTTGTAACGGCTTCCATTAAATATATTCTGTCATATTTAGAATGCTTTTGTATCTGTGGCAAACTTTTGCAGTTGCGGGCACTCTTCAGCTGTCGCCGGATCTATCATAACATAATAAGAGGGAAGTTTGTTTTTTAGCCATTTCTCCATAGTCTTGCTTTTCTTTTCTTCCAGGGCAAAGTTGGAAATTTTACTGTAATCATCCTGCATATTCATCCGGTGCGGTTGTGAACGGGATTTAAGGTAAACAACCCGTACTCCTTTTTTGCCCTGCTCACTCTCAAAGGCTGTAGGCTGTGAGTAATCGCCTACTTTCATTTTACCCAACATTGCTACCATGTCTTTATCCAGCATATCGATTGTAACAAAGGTAGATCCTTCCCTGTCCGTAATGCACGGACCTGTATACTTTGCTGCTTCATCATCGCTATATTTGGAAGCTGCTTCATTAAAGCCTATGGTTCCGGCTATTATCTTTGAGCGAACTGTATCCAGTTTTCTTCTTGCCTGCCCGATCTCTTCTTCTGTAACAGGAGGTATACGGAGAATATGACGCACTATCGCATCATCACCATTACGTTGCACCATCTGAATAATATGGAATCCAAATTTTGATTTAACAGGAGGAGATATTTCACCTTCCTTCAGCCGAAATGCAGTTGACATAAATACAGGATCCCATGTCTTTTCAGTTCTGTTTATCTGGTACTGGCCACCCCTATCGCGGCTTCCGGGATCTTCCGAAACCTTTTTAGCTAACTGCTCAAAAGTAGTAACCTTCATCTCAATCTGCTTCTTATAATTATTCATTTCTCCCACAATATACTGTTCGAGTTCTCTTGATGGTTTGGGATAAATAATAATTTGGCATATTTCCAGCTCAGATTCATAAAAAGGGAGACTGTCTTTTGGTATTTTATCAAAATACGCTTTTACTTCTATCGGGGTAATTCTTACATTGTCAACGATCTTACGTTGCATAGCCTGCGCCAGTTTCTGTTCCTTTACAGACTCTCTTGCATCATCTTTTATCTGGTAGATGGTTTTTCCGGCAATCTCTTCCAGTGCTTCCTGGCTTCCTAACTGGTTAATATAGGTTCTGATCCGATTATCCAGGTCAGCTTCTACCTCTTCATCAGTAACGGGAAGAGAATCTTTCATCGCCTGCAGCATCAACACTTTTGAAATGATTGCCTGTTCCATCAACAAACATTCACCATTCTCCGGAACAGTGCCTCCCTGCCGGACAATATCAGCCAATGAATTTTTAATATCAGAATACAGGATGATCCTGTCACCGACTATACCGGCAATTTTATCCGCTATCACTTTTTTGGGCTGACCCTGAGCCGATGTAATAATCGCCAGAGTTAAAAAACAGGCCGTTAAGATTTTCTTTGTAATAAGCATAAGTTCAAAAGTACTTTGCCGGGTATAACTTAAATATTATAAGGCAGGTATTTAACAAAAGTTTGATAAGAAGTCCCGGGTTTTCAGCTATTAAACATGATTAACTGGCAACTCTGAAGTTCAGAAAACTAAAGAGTTCTCTTAACTTCTTCAATCTCGTAAGCTTCCACCACATCACCTACTTTGATATCGCTGAAATTTTTAATGGTTAAGCCGCACTCCATACCCGAAACCACTTCTTTGGCATCATCTTTAAAACGCTTCAATGAAGCCAGTTCTGCATTGGCGCCTTCACCGGTTGGATATATAACAATACCATCACGGATAAGACGTATTTTAGAATCCCGTTTGATCTTTCCGTCCAGTACAAAACATCCTGCAACGGTAGCTTTATCAAATTTAAATACTTCCCTGATCTCCACATTAGCAACAATCCTCTCCTGTACTTTAGGCTCAAGCATACCTTCCATCGCACTTTTCACTTCTTCTATAGCATTATAGATGATTGAATACATCTTTATTTCGATCCCTGCATTATCAGCTAATCTTGATGCCTGAAGTGAAGGACGTACGTTAAAGGCAATAACGATTGCATCTGAAGCTTCTGCCAGCACTATATCACTTTCGTTGATCTGGCCAACTCCTTTATGGATTACACTTACCAGGATCTCTTGCGTAGATAGTTTTTGTAATGAGTCACTCAACGCTTCTACTGAACCGTCCACATCACCCTTGATGATTACTTTCAGTTCTTTAAAGCTTCCTAATGCAAGACGGCGACCAATTTCATCCAATGTGATATGTTTCTTGGTGCGAATACCCTGTTCCCTTAATATCTGTGCACGGCGATAAGCGATTTCTTTTGCTTCAGCCTCGTCTTCATATACTTTAAATTTCTCACCGGCCTGCGGAGCACCATTCAACCCTAATATTACTGCCGGAGCAGAAGGCCCGGCCTTATCTTCTCTTTTATTCCTTTCATTAAACATTGCTTTCACACGACCAAAATACTGTCCGCTCACAATCAAATCTCCGGGTTTCAATGTTCCGTTTTCAACAAGGAGGGTTGCCACATATCCACGGCCTTTATCCAATGAAGCTTCAATGATAGTTCCTGTAGCCTCTCTCTCAGGATTTGCTTTTAAATCCAGCAATTCTGCTTCCAGTAAAATTTTCTCTAATAGCTTATCAATATTCAATCCTTTCTTGGCAGCAATTTCCTGATTTTGGTATTTACCACCCCATTCTTCCACTAATAAATTCATTTGCGAAAGCTGCTCGTAAATTTTTTGCGGATTAGCTCCGTCTTTATCAATCTTGTTGATGGCAAAAATCATGGGTACACCAGCAGCCTGGGCATGGCTGATAGCCTCACGGGTTTGTGGCATCACTGCATCATCTGCTGCAATTACAATTACAGCTATGTCAGTAACCTTAGCACCCCTTGCCCTCATCGCAGTAAATGCTTCGTGACCCGGTGTATCTAAGAAAGTAATTTCTTTTCCATTGGGCAATTCTACCTGGTAAGCGCCAATGTGCTGTGTAATACCGCCAGCCTCTCCTGCTACCACATTAGCACTTCTGATATAGTCAAGTAATGATGTTTTACCATGATCTACGTGGCCCATAATAGTAACTATCGGAGAACGGGGTTTGAGATCCTCTTCATTATCTTCTTCAATCTCTTCCTCCATTTCCATCTGCTTCTCCATATCGATAAACTCCACATCGAATCCAAACTCACTGGCCACCAGTTCTATTACTTCTGCATCCAGACGCTGATTAATAGATACCATAATACCAAGACTCATACACTTGCTGATAACTTCAGCAAAACTTACATCCATCAGGTTAGCCAGCTCACTAACACTGATAAATTCTGTAACCTGTAGTTTGTTATCTTCTGCCGCCTCACCCATGGCATCAGCCATTTCCTGCCTTTTTTCCCGGCGCAACTTGGCCTTAAGACTTTTGCCTTTCCCTCCGCCACCTGATAATTTGGCTTGTGTTTCTTGTATTTTTTTCTGAATCTCTTTTTCGTCGATCAGTTTTTCCTCACGACGTCCACCACCAGCTGCCGCACCTCTTCCACGATTGAAACTACCTCCTCCTCCAGCGCCTCCCCTTCCACGATTGAAATTACCCCCACCACCACCGGGTCTTTTATCTTCTTCTTTGTTGATGAAAATTTCCCGTTTGTTGTCCTTCTTCTCTATCGGAATACGTTTTCTTTTCTTCTTCTCGTCTTTTACAGGTCTTGTATCACTATCAACAGGTAACTCAATTTTACCTAATATCTTAGGACCTGTCAGTTTTTCAACTTCTATATTTTCAATAACCGTTTGCTGCTCTTCAGCTACTGGCTCTTCCTTTACTACAATTTCTTCAACTGGCTTTTCTACTGCCTCTATTTCTTCTTCCTTTTTCTTTTTCCCTTTGCCCTTTGCAGGTTTTTCTTCCTCAACAGGTTTTACTTCTTCTTTCTTTGCCTTTACTCCTTTTTTCGGCCGGGTAGAAGAATCTATTGCAGAGAGATCAATTTTCTTAACCACTTTTGGCCCTTCAATTTCAGGAGCTTCCAGCTTAACAACCTCCTCCTCTTTCTTTTCCTCCTCTTTAACCGGCTTAACGGGTTTCTCTTCTGCGGGTTTAGCTTCTTCTTCCTTCTTAGGTGTTTTAGCAGCTGGCTTTTCTTCCTTTTTAAAACTTATTTCCTCATCTTCTTTCTTTTTCTTCGCCTCTCCTTGTGCGCCTTTAGGCAATTCAAGCTGATCGCTTTTCATTTTAGCAGCCTTATCACTCTGGAACTCCTGCTGTAAGGCACGGTACATATCCTCACTCAACTTTGAAGTAGGTTTCAGCTCATCTTTGGGAAAACCTTTCCCTAACAGGAAATCAATAATAGTATCCTGCCCAACGTTAAACTCTTTAGCCGCAGCTAATAATCTTGGAAGTTTTAATTCTGCCATTCAGGTTTTTTAGTTAAATGTTTATTGGTTAACTGGTTAATTGGGATAGATCCTGTATACACTTAATTAACTCAATTAACCTAATACCCTTCTGTTATTCTTTTTCAAACTCTTCTTTCAAAATCTTTCTTAAATCGTCAATAGTCTCTTTTTCCAGGTCTGTTCTCCTTTCTAATTCCTCGGGAGTAAGAGCCAACACACTTCTTGCCGTATCACAACCAACTCTCTTTAGTTCGTCAATGATCCATGTTTCAATTTCATCGCTGAATTCCTCCAGGTCAATATCAAACTCTTCTGTCTCTCCTTCATTATCACGGTATACATCAAGCTCATACCCGGTCAATTCTGAAGCCAGTTTAATGTTTACACCCCGGCGACCAATTGCCAATGAAACCTGGTCGGGTTTAAGGTAAACATTTGCATGTTTATTCTCATTATCCAGCTCCATGCTGGTTATTTTGGCAGGTGTCAATGAACGCTGTATGAGTAACTGAATATTACTTGTCCAGTTAATCACATCTATGTTTTCATTTTTTAGTTCCCGAACGATACCATGAATACGGCTACCTTTCATACCTACACAAGCACCTACCGGATCGATACGGTCATCATATGACTCCACCGCTACTTTGGCTCTTTCTCCCGGATCCCGAACGATCTTCTTAATTACAATGAGGCCATCAAAGATCTCGGGTACTTCAATCTCCAGCAATTTCGCCAAAAAGTCCGGTGAAGTTCGTGAAAGAATAATAACAGGGTTGTTATTCTTCATATCCACTTTTTTCACTACTGCACGGGTATTCTCCCCTTTTTTGAAATAATCCTGTGGTATCTGTTCGCTTTTAGGCAGAATCAATTCATTCCCTTCTTCATCCAGCAGCAAGATCTCTTTCTTCCAAACCTGGTATACTTCGGCACTAATGATCTCACCAATTCTGTCACCATATTTCTTAGCCAGTACATTCTTCTTCAAATCACTAATACGGCTGGCTAATGTTTGTTTAGCAGCGAGGATTGCCCGGCGGCCAAAATCAAGCAGGTCAATCTCTTCGTACAACTCTTCTCCCACTTCAAAGTCAGGTTCAATTTTTACCGCATCTTTATATGCAATCTGTGCCAGCGGATCTTCCACCTGCCCGTCTTCCACAATCATGCGACGGCGGATAATTTCAAGGTCACCTTTTTCGGCGTTTACAATCACATCAAAGTTCTCATCACTGCCATACTTTTTACGCAATAAGGTTTTAAAAACATCTTCCACCACTTTCATCATGGTCGGGCGGTCAATATTTTCCGCATCTTTAAAATCCTGGAATGCGTCGATCAGGTTAATACTTGACATAGCTCAAAATTTTGTAATCCTGGTTGATTAAAATTTAATTTGAATTTTTGTTGTTTTTATATCATCAAAAGGAATAGTATACTTTACTATTTCCATTTTTTTCCCTTTTCCTTTTATCTCCTCCAGTTCAATATCCGTATCAGATACACTTAAAAGTTTCCCTTCTTTTTTAGCTCCATCTTTAGTAAGAACCTCAACAAACCGGCCAATATTTTTGAGAAACTGCCGGTGAAGTTTTAGCGGTTCATCCAGGCCTGGAGAGGATAACTCAAGAGAAAAATCTCCATCAGGAAAAATGGCCTCTTCTTCCAGCTGTTTGTACAGTTTCCTGTTAAATTGAACCAGCTTTTCAACACTAACTCCATGATTTCCATCGATATATATCTTAATATTGTTAGTAGGTTTGATTTTAATCTCCACTAAAAACAATTCCGGTTCAGCACTTATCAGGGCTGTTACTTTTTCCTCGATTGACTGTATTTGTGACTCGATGTTCATGGGGTATAAAAGAAGAAGGGAACGGCCTCGTTCCCTTCTATCATCTTTTTCCGATGCAAATGTAAGGGAAATAAGCATTATAAGCCAAATTGTATTGCTGAAAACAGAAGGTTAATAATTCGGTAAACAACGGCAAATTACCGGTTACAAAAAAAAGCTCCATCTTATCTTTACACTGCAATGAAATACATTTTATTCGCCTTACTGGCTTATATCTTATATCAGTTCATTTTTAAACTGGTAATTCCGGTTTATCTCGCCAGCCGAAAGATAAAAAAGGGCTTCAGGGAAATGCAGAACCGCATGCAGGAACAAATGCAACAGCAAGGTTATTCACCCCAATCTTCAACTACAGAGCCGCCTAAAAAAACAAAAGCCGGAGATTATATTGAGTTTGAGGAAATAAAGTGATTATTTCTTTTGCTTAAACAGCCACGATAATAATTCCGGTTCGGCAAAGGCAGGATCCCAACTGTTATGATTAGCATCGGGATACAATGTAAACTTTACTGCCGCTTTTGCTGCTTTTAAAGCATCAACCATTTTTTCCGATAGTTCAGGCGGTACTACATCGTCTTTACCCCCATGAAATACCCACCATTTGGTTTTTTTCATCACTGGTGCCGTTGTAGGTTCACCACCTCCGCAAATGGGAAATGCCGCAGCAAATAATCTTGGATTTCGCCGCACAATCTCAAAAGTTCCCATTCCTCCCATTGAAAGACCCCCTGCATAAACCTGTCTTTTACTTACCCGGTAGTCTTTCATTATTGAGTATAATAATTCCTGAGCCAGTTTCATAGCGATAGTTGGTTCTCCCTGCGCTTTAAAGCCGAATACCCTTTTACCGTTTTCCATCCTGAAGTCAACATTGCTCCAAAAACTGTTTTGGGGACATTGAGGAAAAACCACTATCGCCGGGTAATCTCGTCTCACTTGCTCTTTCAGAAACAGTTTTGCTCCATGTACCAATTGCTTTTCGTTATCATTTCCTCTTTCACCAGCGCCGTGCAGAAAAAAGACCAACGGATATTTTTTAGAAGCATCATAATTCTCAGGCAACAATAAACGATACAGCATAGTATCATTACCGGTAATAAATTGCTTTTTTTGAAAGAGGTTCAAATCCTGCGCAGTCGTCATTACAGACAAACTGATCAATACGATCAACCCGATAAACTTTTTCATAATAGTTATTTAGTTAATTGAAAATTGGTTTCTTTTACATCAGCACTACTGCCGCCGATGAACAATTTAAATTCACCGGGCTCATAAATATATTGCAGCTTATCATTGTAAAAGCGAAGATCATCAGCACCAACCGTAAATCGTATCTCTTTTGCTTCTCCCTTTTTCAGTAGTATTTTCTGAAATCCTTTCAGTTCTTTTACGGGTCTTACGACCGAACCGGTGATATCTCTTATATATAATTGAACCACTTCTTCGCCATCATACTCACCTGTATTACGAACAGTAACGATCGCATCCACTTTTTCTCCGGGTTTAAACTCTTTTTTACTCATCCTGATCTCACTGTATTCAAATTTTGAATAACCAAGTCCATAACCAAATGGATACTTTGGATGAATAGAAAGATCAATATACGCCGACCGGTAAAAACGATCACTATCGCTGGTGGCCGGACGACCCGTGTTATAATAATTATAATAGATCGGAATTTGTCCCTCTGTCCTTGGAAAGCTCATAGGCAATTTCCCGGAAGGATTATAATCACCAAACAATACATCCGCCATGGCATTACCGGCTTCAGTTCCCAACCACCAGGTGTAAAGAATCGCTGATGCATGATCAGCCGTCCAGTTGAAGATCAGCGGACGACCTGCACTGATCATCACTACCACTGGTTTACCGGTTGCCATTATTACTTTGATCAATTCTTCCTGCACTCCCGGAAGTTGGATACTACTCCTGCTCTTGGCCTCTCCACTCATATCCCTTGCTTCACCCACACTGATGATAACAATGTCTGCTTCATTAGCCACAGCCACTGCTTCAGCAAAACCAGCTCTTACCGTATCATTAATATTACAGCCTTTGGCATAGAATAATTTTGTATCAGTGTTTACTTTTTTTTGTACCCCTTCCCAAAGAGAAGAAATTCTTGCGGTATCATCGGGCCAGTCATAACTCCAGAAACCGTTATTATCAGCTTTTGCTTTAGCAAACGGTCCAATGAGTGCAATTGTTTTAGTTTGCTTGTTGAGTGGTAATAAACGGTTTTCATTCTTTAGAAGCACAATACTTTTTTTTGCCATATCCCTGGCTATTTTTATATGCTCCGAATTATTCCATTGTTTTTTTTCCCTTTCTTCATTACAATATTTAAAAGGATCATCAAATAAGCCCATTTCAAACTTCTTTTTCAGGATACGGCGAACCGCATCATCAATCACATTCATTTTTACTTTGCCTTGCCTTACCAGTGTAACCAGGTGTTTGATATAACTGCGGCTTTCCATATCCATATCGCTACCTGCATTGGTTGCCTGCATCGCAGCTTCATAATTATCTTTCGAAAAACCATGATTGATCATTTCTCCCACACTGCCCCAGTCACTCACTACAAAACCTTTGAATTTCCATTCCCCTTTTAACAGGTCTCTCTGTAAATATTTATTCCCCGTAGCCGGAATACCATTCAGGTCATTGAATGAATTCATGAAGGTGGCAGCACCTGCATCAGCTGCTGCCTTAAATGGCGGCAGGTAAATTTCATGCAGCATGCGCAAACTCATATCTACTGAATTATAATCCCGTCCACCCACCGCAGCACCATAGGCTGCAAAATGTTTGGCACAGGCCATTACTGCATCAGTATTACCTAATCCTTTTCCCTGGAAACCTTTCACTCTTGCTTTAGCGATCAGCGACCCGAGATAGGGATCTTCGCCGGCTCCTTCCATTACCCGCCCCCATCTGGGATCACGGGCAATATCTACCATCGGTGCAAAAGTCCAGTGCACCCCCACTGCTGCCGCTTCAGTAGCAGCTATCCTGGCTGATTGTTCAATCGCCGGGATATCCCAGCTGGCCGCCTCACCTAATGGAATGGGGAAAATAGTTCTATAGCCATGTATCACATCCTGCCCAAATAATAAAGGGATCCTAATTCTCGATTGCATAGCCAGTTGCTGTAACTCTTTTGTTCTTGCCACACCGGTCACATTTAACATGGATCCTACTTTACCCTCCTTAATCTGTGATAACAGGTTATCATCATTAGTCAACGGGCCTGTAGCTGCCCAGGGACCATTATACTGGTTCATCTGTCCCACTTTTTCTTCCAGTGTCATCAGTTTCAAAACAGAATCAACTTTCTGATCAATAGTTTTTTTCTGTGCGAATAATTGTTGAAAAGGAAGAACAGTAAATGATACTATCAGTGTTGCAAGGCAAACAAATTTCATAACAGGCAGATATTAATTGTAAATAACTAAGCTATTTATTTAGTCGGACGGGCTGTTTTCTTCAGCAACAACTCCGGTTCATTCGTGGTTATAAAATCAAACCCGTTTTTCAATAACCAATCCATTGTTTCTGCATCATTCACTGTCCAGGCATTTAAAATAAGTTTATATTTTTTAGCCTGCTCTATCCAACCGGGATTCTTTTTAAAAACAGAGAAATGATAATCAGCCCCGGCAATTCCATCCGTTTTTAATTGCTCCGGTGATTTTTCTCCGTTCAGGTACTGTGTTGATGCTGCAGGGTCAACTTCGATCACTTTCTTTAAAATGTCGTAATCAAAGCTGATGTACACGGTCATCGGAGCTGCTTTCAATTCCTTTACCAGTGCAACTGATCGTTCGGCAATCAGTTTCCCTCTTTCTTTTCCTATGCCGGAAGGTTTGATCTCCAATACCAGCCTGGTCTTTGTATTATTTTCTAACCCGGCCAGTACATATTCCCGGAGCGTTGGTAATTTTTCACCGTTCGATAATTTATATTGACTCAACTCTGCATAAGTTGTTTTCTCGATCTCCAGTTTATTGAAATGCGGATCATGGTTAATGATCAGTGAATCATCGGCTGTCATCCGCACATCAAATTCAGAGCCTGTACATTTCAGGCGGATAGCTTCTTTTAGCGAAGCAATAGAATTTTCAGGAAACCCATTCTTCTTGAATGCGCCGCGATGCGCAACAACAGGATTAGCGGCAAATTTCTTACTCATGCTATTTTTTCTTGTTGTTGTGCAGGAGATCAATAAGCTAATTCCTGCACTTATAAAAAATATACATACTTTCTCAAAACTCATTACTTTGGTTTTACATTCAATTTAATCAGGAACCCTCCACCCGGAGCCATTTTTAAATCGTATACCACTGATTTATTGACCGGCGTTTCATTCAAAACATAATCGCTGCCATAATTATGAGCATTGACCCCATCTTTACAAACAGTACTGCTGTAGTTTCCTTCAGCCAGAAAATCAAGTGGCACTTGAATATCCCTTGCCTCGCTATTATTCAATCCCGCTACAAACCAATCGGTGCCTTTTCTTCTTGCCGTAACAATATACTCACCGATTTTTCCCTGTAAAATCCTTGTTTCATTCCATACGGTTGGAATGCTTCCCAATAATTCCATGAAGGCCGGTTCCTGCATTCCCTGGCTAATATTGCCACTGAATATTTGTAAGGGACTGTCATACACCACAAACATAGCCAACTGATGACATCGGGTGCCGATACTCATTGGGTTTTTTCCAATGGGGCGGAACTGATCTTTTTGTGCATTTAGTAAAAGACCGGGTTCATAATCCAGCGGACCTGCCAGCATCCGTGTATAAGCAATAGCAACATTATGTTCTGGTGTGGCTAACTCACTCCAGATATTCCATTCTGCGCCCAATACCCCTTCTTGTGTGATAGCGTTCGGCCAGGTGCGGTTAAAACCTTTGGGAGGAAAAGCACCATGAAACATCACCGCAATTTTATGATCAGCGCAGGCTTTCGCAATCCGGTGATAAAAATTGACCATCGGCTGATCATCCCGGTCCATGAAATCGGTCATGATAGAAGCAATTCCCCATTCATTGAATTGCTGTAAGGCGCTGTCTAACTGTTTGTCCAGTGTGGAGCAAAGCATCCACAACATCAACCGGATATTATTTTTGTTCGCATAAGCTACCAGTTCCTCCATATTTATATCCGGGTTAATCTTAAAAAGGTCTTTCACATCACTCCAGCCGGCATCCAGCATTACCTGGTCGAAACCAAATCGTTTGGCAAAATCAATATAATACTTATAAGTAGCAGTATTTATCCCCGCTTTGAATGGAACATTAAAGAGGTTAATCCCGGTGATCCATTCATCCGTCCCCTTTCCATATTTTATCCAGGAAGGATCATTGATCTGCGATTTATCACCCAGCATATACAACAGGTCATTTGCAGGCAGGTCAATATCATTCTTCGCTACCAGTACAGCCCTCCATGGAAACATTCTTGTTCCATTTGTCCTGGCAATATAGTCAGCTCTTTCCGTGACTATATATTGCGGGAATTCTCCCTCCATTAGTTGTTCTTTTGCCGGGTAAGGGGCAAATACTCCCTGCAGCCCGGTACCGTTTTTTTGCAGGAACATACCCGGATAATCATACAGGCCAGCATCTGAGAAAGCCAAATGATAACCGTCCGGCAGAGAAACTGTTACCGGTGAATAGGTCAGCATCGTATCAGCCATAGCAGCTAATTTTTCTTTCATATATACCGCTTCAAAGCTGGTATGAAACCGGTCCACATTTTGCCGCTTATCCATATGAGCAAACCAAACAGCTGCGCTATCTTCAAGTTCAAACGATGCGTTCTCACTTTGAATAATAACCGAGTCTTTAAATCTTGTGCCTATCCGGTAGGCCATTCCCTCATTATACAACCTGAACTGCACAGAAAAATATTCTTTAAAAATCAATTCAAGCTGGTTATACCTATCCGCCACTTTTTTCTTCCTGTAAGGAACAGGTACTGTGATCTCTTCATTTACTATACTATAGCGTCGCTTCGATACAGCTAACTTATCCGATAATTTTTTTCCATCACCGAGGCGCATATCAACTGATGAAGAATGTAATAACAATCTGTTTCCTGCAAACAATGAATAAGAAAGAGCTGTATTGGTTTTTATTTCAAGTCGTAATAAAGAGTCGGGGGAATACAACTGATAAACAGCTTGGGAAGTCCCTCTTTCAGAAAACAGTAACAACAAAAGCAGGATTTGGTGACCAACCCGTAATTGACGAACTTGATATTGTAATTTTTTTCTCATGCAGTTATTATTTTTCTGCCCCCGCTGGGGAAGTGAAAATCTGGGCTGGGATTCTTTTTGTAAAAAAGCAAAGGAATCCGGCTATGATGGCATAGAATCCGGCGTTCCCTTTGATCAAAATGAAAAACAGGAAATGTTACATGCCTTAGCCAGGCATGGTTTACAACTGATTGGTCAATACTGGCATTCTTTTGAAAAAGATTTTATCCAACATAAAAACGCCTATACCCGCCATCTGCAACATCTTGTTTCAGTACTTCCCGTAAAAATTGATGCTCAAACCGGGAAAGACTATTTTTCCTTTGAACAAAACAAAGAACTTTTTGAGATAGCAGCCGCATTTACATCTTCAACAGGCATTACGATCGCTCATGAAACACACCGGAACAAAGCTCTTTTCTCTTCTCATATTACAAAAAATTATCTCGAGAAAATACCTTCTCTTACCATTACAGCAGATTTCTCTCATTGGTGTACAGTGGCGGAAAGCTACCTCGAAGATCAGCAGGAATCAGTAACCTTAGCTATACAACACTCAGTTCATATTCATGCACGGGTTGGTCACACACAAGGTCCGCAAGTCACAGACCCCCGGTTTCCGGAATGGAAAGAAGCCTTACAATATCACACCAACTGGTGGAAAGAAATTTTTCTGCAGCATAAAAAGAAGGGTAGCAAACAATTTACTATTACTCCTGAATTCGGCCCTGCTCCTTATATGCAACATGATCCGATCACCAAATTACCACTGGCTGATCAATGGGGCATCAACCAGTGGATGATGGAATATCTAAAAAAAGAACTTCAATAAACCTTATCTCATCCAGTTCACTTTACCCATTTTCACATCCCTTGAATTACCGCCGATCATGATCTCAAAATCACCGGCTTCCCAATCGTATTTCAGGTCGTAGTTATAAAATTTCAGGTCTTCGGGTGTGATGCTGAAAGAAACCGTTTTACTTTCCCCGGCTTTCAGCTCAATCTTCTGGAAGCCTTTCAGTTCTTTCACCGGTCTTGTTACCGAACCCACCACATCACGGATATACAATTGCACTATTTCCTTACCATCATATTTCCCGGTATTGGTAATAGTGACTGAAGCAGTGAGTGTTTGTTTTCCTTTCAGGGAAGTGCTGCTAAGTTGAATATCACTGTAAGAAAAAGAAGTATAGCTTAATCCATAACCAAACGGGTACACCGGGTCATTACTAACATCCAAATAATTGGAACGGAATTTTGAAAACCACTTTCCATCTTCCAACGGGCGGCCTGTATTTTTATGATTATAAAAAATAGGTACCTGTCCAATATTTTGGGGAAACGTAGTGCTCAGTTTCCCGGAAGGATTTACATCACCAAATAATACGTCAGCAATAGCATAGCCGGCTTCGCTGCCACCGAACCATACATTTAAAATGGCAGGTACATTATCATTTTCCCATTTTAAAGCCAGCGGACGTCCGGTGAATAAAACCAATACTACTGGCTTACCCGTTTTTAATAAGGCTTTCAGTAAGTCTTGCTGAATTTTTGGAATTTCAATATTGGAACGGCTGGATGATTCACCACTCATTTCAGCTGATTCGCCCAGGGCTGCTACGATCACATCAGACTGGTTTGCTATATCCAGTGCTTCTTGCAAGATCACATGGGCCGGGCGGCTGTCGCGACGTAATGATTTTCCAAACATACCTGCTCTTTCTTCAAATAAACTGTCTTCATCCAGGTTAGAGCCTCTTGCTGTAAGAATTTTTACTTTGTCACCCACTACTTCCTTCAAGCCTGTTAATACCGAAGTTGCTTTATCAAAATTAGCAGCCACACTCCAGGTGCCGGGCATATTTTCTTTATTATCAGCCAATGGCCCGATCAGCGCAATCGTTCCACTTTTCTTTAACGGCAATACATTGTTTTGATTTTTTAACAACACAAAACTTTGTGCGGCAGTGCTGCGGGCAATTTGCCTGTGTTCAGTAGTGAACACTTCAGTCTTGGCCCTGTTCTCATCACAGTATTTATATGGATCATCAAATAAACCCAGCTTGTATTTAGCCTCCAGTATTCTTCTGCAAGCTGCGTCAATCTGCGCCAGGGTCACTTTCCCTTCCTTCAATGATTTTTGGGTGGTCAGTAAAATACCTTCGCCTACCATATCCATATCAATGCCCGCCATTAGTGCTCTTGCAGAAACAGTTTGCAGGTCACCAATACCATGATCGATCATTTCATTGATACCTGTATAGTCTGTCACAAGGAATCCTTTGAAGCCCCATTGCTTTCTTAAAACATCCGTCAGTAACCATTTATTAGCAGTTGCTGGCACTCCGTCAATTTCATTAAAAGAAGCCATCACACTTCCTGCTCCGGCATCCACGGCTGCTTTGTAGGGTGGAAAATACTCGTTGTACATCCGCTGGTGGCTCATGTCGGTTGTATTATAATCACGGCCCGCCTCGGCAGCACCATACAATGCATAGTGTTTCACACAGGACATAATTGTATTGTTCCTGGTGAGATCGGTACCCTGGTACCCTTTTACCATCGCTTTGGCGATCTGTGATCCGAGGAATGCATCTTCTCCATTGCCTTCTGCAATTCTTCCCCAGCGGGGGTCACGGGCAATATCCACCATGGGAGAAAAAGTCCAGTTGATACCATCAGCACTTGCTTCTACTGCAGCGATCCTCGCACTGTTCTCAATCAATTTCATATCCCAGCTGCAACTCAATCCCAATGGAATGGGAAATACGGTTTCATAGCCATGGATCACATCCATTCCAAAGATCAGCGGGATCTTTAACCGGCTTTGTTCTACTGCCACTTTTTGTACATCACGGATCTTGGCTACTGATTTAATATTAAATAAACCTCCCACTTTGCCTTCCTTGATCTTTTTGGCAATGTCCGAACTCTGTGCCTGGCCGGTAACGATATCGCCACTGCCTGGCAGGTTCAGCTGCCCGATCTTTTCTTCTAACGTCATTTTTTTCATCAATGCATCAACGAAACTTTTCATTTTAGCATCATTGGTTTGTTGTGCTTTTAACTGACTCGTAGCAATCAGCAACATGACAAACAACAGTACTGATACGATCCTTTTCATTATTATCCTTTTTATGTATGACTAAAAATTAAAACTGAATCTGGCTTTTATTAATTGTGTACTCAATCCTGGTATTTTTAAATTTATCAATGATCTCCATTTTTATCACCGGGTCTTTTGCCCACTCAATGGTTAATAATCCATAATGATTATCCATTACCGGTCCTTCGATCCTGTTTTTATTCTGCGTGGCAAAATCCCAGGTGGAAGTGATACCACTCGCCGTAATATCATAGAGGGGATATAAACCAGGTTCTTCCAGGCGGGAAATCTCGGCATAATGCACATCACCGGTTAAGAACAGTACTCCACTTGCTTTGGCTGATTTTATCAATTCTAGCATTCTTTTTTGTTCGTGCGGAAAATTAGCCCAGGCCTCATATCCATTATACTCAATAGCAAACTGTGAACCACTGCAGATCAGACGAAGGTCAGCCGGTTTTTTCAATTCTTCCTCCAGCCATCTCCATTGTTCTTCGCCCAGTAAGGTACTGTCTGTTGATACATGCGGTTTATAATCAGGTGTATAGAAATAATGATCCCGGGGCAGTTTCGCTGCCGAATCATATAATAATACATCACTGCGGAATGTTCTTACATCCAGTAAAATCACCTGAATGGTCTTTTCTCCCTGTTGTATATATTCTGTCTTGTAAATACCATCATGTTTACGGCGTTCACTATTGGCTGGTTCTTTAAAGGATTCCATGAATATCTCTTTGGATTCCTTCTTATAGGGATACCACTTACCGGCATCATTACGGCCAAAATCATGGTCATCCCAGGTGGCAAATAATGTGGTGCTGCTGTACAGTTTTTTAAAATCAGGTTGTGCCATCCAGCGGGTATACTTATTACGCAGGGTATCCATATTATCCGTATCGCCATAAATATTATCCCCCAGAAAAATAAAGGCTGCAGGTTGCTGCTCAGCGGCCAATGCCAATACCGGTTGCGGTTCATCCTGATGGCCACAGGAGCCAAAAGCAATCTTAGTTATCTCTGTTTCCCGCTTACAACTCAGCAGGCAGGCAGACAGGATACATATTGACAGAAGTAATTTCCTTTTCGCTAGCATAATCCTTATTTATTTCATCAATAATTTTTCCAAAACTTTTTTCCAGATTGCATACCCTTTGGCATTCATATGCAGCTTGTCTTCTTTAAAAATATCATCCATCACAGTCCCATCTGCCTTCAGCATCAGGTGATACACATCAGCGAATGCGGCTTTCTTATCTGTCTTTAAAAACGTTTCGATCTGTTGGTTCGCCTCTTTATACTTTGTCAGCAGATGCACCCGGCTCGGGC